>Ga0180216_1000420_pt1 | contig 45888 bp, 48 predicted proteins | sample eDN3rd37CBELigMG_FD_128879 | JGI IMG/M metagenome (GOLD analysis project Ga0180216, IMG submission 128879) | Enriched Miracle-Growth compost microbial communities from Emeryville, California, USA - eDNA 3rd pass 37_C BE-Lig MG (version 2)... ...
CCGTGGGCGTGATGAGGCCCATGGCGAGCTTGAGCAGGGTCGTCTTGCCCGAACCGTTGGGGCCGAGCAGGAGCGTCGGCGGACCGCCTGCAATCTCCAGATTGATCCCGCAGAGGATGGAGACCGGCCCAACCCGGTAATCGACGTTCGTGAAGCGAATGGGCAAATCGCTTCCGAATACGCCAGCGGCTGCGCTTGCGTTCTGTGCCGTCTTATCCAGCATGAGCCTCCGACCAGCGTCGAACACCCCAAGCCAATGCATTGACGACCAGGATCAGCGTGATCAGCACCATGCCGAGACCGATGGCGAGCGGCAGGTTGCCCTTAGAGGTCTCGAGCGCGATGGTCGTCGTCATCACGCGCGTGAAGTTCTCGATGTTGCCGCCGACGATCATCACCGCCCCGACCTCCGCCGCAGCGCGGCCAAAGCCTGCGAGCAGGATCGTCACCAGCGAGAAGCGGGCATCCCAGAGCAGCGTCTTCACCCGCGCGAGCGGGCCGACCTCCATGGCCGTCAGCTCGTCCCGGTACTCGGTCCACAGATCCTCGATGACCTGACGGCTGAGCGCAGCGATGATGGGCGTGATGAGTACCGTTTGCGCAATCACCATCGCCGTAGGGGTGAAGAGCAACCCCAGGGCACCGAGCGGCCCCGACCGCGAGAGCAGAAGGAAGACGAGCAGGCCCACGACGACCGGCGGCAGGCCCATCAGCCCATTGAGCACGACGATGACGGCGTGCCGGCCCGGAAAGTTCGTGAGGGCAACGACGGCGCCGAGCGGCAATCCGATGAGCGCTGAGAAAATGGTGGCAGAAAGAGTGACGATCAGAGACAGACGGACGATGGCGAACAGCGTCGCATCGCCTGCCAAAATCAAATCCAGAGCGCTGGAAGTGTCCAACGCACTTCTCCCCTATGCCAATTGACGAAGGGTATTGGGTGTGTTTGGTTCCAGAATGTCAAATCTTAGAATCGATGCACTCATATGCATATCAATGCAGGCTTGGAACTGCTGACTACGGCGGAAGCCGCCGAATACCTACGGCTCAAAGAGCGCAAGCTGTATGAGCTGGTGGCGGAGCGTCAGATCCCGTGCACGAAGGTGACAGGCAAATGGCTGTTCCCGCGCGCTGATCTCGACCGCTGGCTGCTCGCGGGCATGATGCGGCCGCAGGGGGTCGTACCGGCTGATCCACCGCCAATTGTCGGTGGAAGCCATGACCCGCTGCTGCAGTGGGCGTTGAGTGAAAGCCGCGCGGGCCTGGCCATCATGCCGGAGGGGAGCGGGGCTGGTTATCGCCGCTTCCTCCGCGGCGAGGTTATCGCCGCCGCGATCCATTTCCACGACGTCGGCGATCCTGAAAAAGATGCAAACATCGAGGTCGTCTCCCGGGAGCCGACACTCTACGACGCAGTGCTGATCGGCTTCGCGGCGCGGGAACAAGGGTTGCTGGTCGCACCGGGCAATCCGGTGGGCCTCCGGACGATGCGGGATGTGCTCGAAAGGAAAGCGCGCTTGGTCGTCCGGCCGGAGGGGGCTGGCGCTCAACAGCTTCTGCTGGCCCTCCTCAAGCGTGAAGGCGCAACGCTCCAGGATGTTGCGACCACCATCGAAGCGCCGACCGGACCCGATATCGCCCAGGCCATCCGGGCCGGCCATGGCGATTGCGGGGTCGCAACGCGGGCAGTTGCCACCGCCGCCGGGCTCGACTTCGTACCCCTTCAGGTCGAGCGGTTCGATCTTCTCATGCGCCAGCGCGATGCCTTCCGCCCAGCGCTGCAGAAGCTGCTGAGGCTGCTCAGCTCACCTGGCTTCGCGCAGCGCGCGGCGGAGCTTGGCGGGCTGGACGTGTCGGATGCAGGTAGTGTGCGCTGGGCGCCGTGAGCAGAGCTTTCGGAGCCGGGGGGTCGCTGAACAAAAAACGGCCGCGGCGGGGTGACTCCGCCACGGCCACGCGACACGAGTTGTCGTCTTTAGCGAAGGTATGGGCAAAGCACCTCTCGGCCCGAGCTGGTGATGATTGTGCCGGTCTCGTAATCGAAGGACCGGAAGTCCCTTGCGCACCGGTCGAAACGACTCCGAGCATGGGACTCGCTGATGCCCTTAGCGATGAGGGCGCCCATGATGCCAACAGCCAGCCCTGCACCGAACGCCCCAGCGCCGCGATGGCGATGGCGATGCCGGTGATAATGGCGGTGGTGACGCGACCGCACCTCGATCACCTCTGCCTTGTCGCTTCCGGTCGCGACCGCAGGCTTCACCGTCCCGCCGACAACTGCCGGCTGCACCGGAACGGCAGCCGTAAGAGCACTTGCTGCCACCGGGTTCACGATCATGGCGCCGCACATGAGCGTCGCAATCAATGACTTCCTCATCCCCATTCTCCGTATTCTGATCAGTATTGTAGATCCAATACTTGGTTAATTCCGCATTCCGGCGCAGACGTGGCAAGAATATGAGCAGCGCATGCCCACATTGCCCCATCAGGTCTCCCCAGAGCTGCCCCGAGAGATTGATTCAGGGTTCGTTTCCAAGCTGTGTAGGAAGAATTAAGCTCGAGGTATTCGAGGTCTCATTTCGGGAAATACTCACCCTTATCTATCGGGCAAGGCGAACGCACCATGCCAACCCGCCTGGGCAGCGAAGGTCAGCCCAGGAATCCTCAGTCCTGAGCTAGCTTGTTAAATCGATGTCGGCTGGGAACGCGATGACCGGCACGGAATGAAAGAGCTCGAAACCCGTTACGATTATGGGTTTCACCGCGTGGAATCATCAGGCGAGTTGAACCGCTCATCCACGCGCGCTGCCCAACGGAAGAAGGCGTGGCGCAAAACGTCGATGTCCTCTTGGAGGGTCTGGCGCGCCGTCGCCGCTAAATCATCCTCAGTCCGACGGCAGAGCTCTTGATGATGACGGAGCATGTCGTCCCATTCTTGCCGCAGCTCGTCCTCCACCAACTGGTGCCGCTCCAGCGCCCCGCGCTTCTCCTTGATAAGACGCCCAAGTTCATCGAGCCGCTGCTTCGCGTTGTCGAGCCCTGAATCCATAGCCCTACTTCTGCCTCCCGTTGCCATACCCAGTGGCGATGCGCATGGATCGTCACCGGATCTCTTTCAACGCATTCGTCTTCGACACGGTTGCGCCGTCGACGGGCCGATCTTTGCGTCCTATGTGTCCGGTGAACGGTACCCCGGTTGACGACCCGCCTCAGAACCTTGGAGCACTCAGGTGATCACCCTTCGCGACGTCGAGGCTGCCCGCAGCCGCATCGCCCCGTACATCCGCCGCACGCCGATCCTTTCGGCATCCGGTATGAAGGACCGGCTTCCTTGGGAGCGGGTGACACTCAAGCTCGAATGCCTTCAGGTCACCGGTTCTTTCAAGGCACGCGGCGCGATGAACCGCGTGCTCGCGGCAGCGCCTGAAGAAATCCGCGCGGGTCTCGTCACCGCTTCAGGCGGAAATCATGGACTCGCGGTGGCACGCACCGCTCACGTCAGAGGCGTGCCGGCGACCATCTTCCTGCCGAACAACGTGTCGCCCGCCAAAGTCGAAAAGCTCAAAGGCTGGGGTGCCCAGATCGAAATCAGCGGGGCGACCTTCGACGAAGCCAATGAAATGGCCCTTTCGTTCGCTGCCCGCTCGGGAGCGCTTTATGTGCACCCCTATGCCGATCCGCTGGTCGTTGCGGGACAGGGCACGCTGGGGCTGGACATCCTGGAGGATCTGCCGGACCTGGATGTGATCCTCGTCGCTATTGGCGGCGGAGGTTTGATCGGCGGGCTCGCCACCGCCATCAAGGCTCTCCGGCCAACCGTGCGCGTCATCGGCGTCGAGCCAGAGGGGGCGCCGACCCTTCACGCCAGTCTGGCCGCGGGCCACGTCGTGACTTTGCCAGAGATCACGACGTGCGTTGCAACGATGGCGGCCCGACGCACCGATGAGCGCCTGCTCGCAATCGCTGAGCGCGATGTCAGCGAGGTCGTTCTCGTGAGCGACGATGAAATGCGGCAGGCTGCGCGCTGGCTTTGGTTTGAAGCGGGTATCGCCGCCGACCTCTCCGGTGCAGCCGCGATTGCAGCGCTCCGCTCTCGGCGCCTCGATATAGCGGGCGATGCCAATGTCTGCGCCCTCATCTGCGGCGCCGGCCCGGACGGGATTGCCTGAAATGCCCAGAGAGGGAAATCAGTCGTGCGAGCCTTTGCTCAAGAGCAAAGAGAGTTTGCGATCAAGGTGATAGCTCCACCGCGCCATGTGTGCCCGGAAGGCGGCGATCTCATCCACGGCAGACTCGGCATTACCGTTGGTGCACTTCGCTATGATCGGATCCGTTTCCCGGGCAATGCGGGCATCGTCGATGGTGGCGGGGTCGGCCTCTCCGCTTCCGATCGCCGTTGCGAGCCGATCGAATAGCTGGTCCGCGCCTTGCATCAGGCATTCCCGGATGCCGTCCGCCGACGCCGGCTGCGCCAGCGATGTGAGCACTAGAATAGAAATCGCAGCAGCGGCCGATGCCGCCAGGCACTGACGGCAAGGTACAAAGAGGCGCATGATCATCCCTGATCTGATCAAAATTCGGTGGCAACGGTAGGCGCAGATTGTGGCAAAAGCAGAATTCGGGACATCCTGTCTTGATTCCCGCAGACGGCGAGCTCGCGCTAACTATTCCCCCTTGAACAACCCGCGCCGGCGCTCGACAGCGAGCACGGTGGCCAGGGCAGCCAGGCTCAAGCATGCGAACCCGGTTGCCAGAGGTTGAACGGTGCCGTCGAAATAGGCCCCGATCAGCCACCCGAGCAGCGCCCCCGCGGCTGTCGTATAGAAGCCGACGAACGAGGATGCCGTGCCCGCGACCGAACCTACCGGCTGCATGGCAATCGCGTTGAAGTTCGGCATGATGAGACCGAACGAGAAGAAGACGATCGCCAGCAATGTCGCGAAGAGGAGGAGCGACGGCTCGAAAGGCGCCACTGCCATGAGCGCCAGAGAGCCCGCGCAGAAGGAGAGAAGCGCCGCGTGCGAGACGCGACGCATCCCATAATGCTGCACGAGACTGGCATTCGTGAACGCGGCGAGGGCCTGCACGCCGGCTACAGCACCGAAAGCGATCGGGAAGGCAGCGCCAAGCCCGTAGACCTCGACGAAGATCTGCTGGGCGCTGCTGATGTAGGCCATGAGACAGCCGAATACAAATCCGATCGCGACGGAATAGCCGACCGTATCCGGCGACGTGAACGTCCAACGCAAAGCCCGTCCCAGCTTTATCGAGCCCCTGCTCTGCCCGGTTTGGTGGGTCTCGGGCAATCGCAAGCCGGACCAGATGATGCACGCGATCCCCACGACGAGAAGGAACTCGAAGATGAGCGTCCAATCGCCGATGTAGAGCAACCCTTGTCCCAATCCCGGCGCCAGCATCGGCACGGTGATGAAGACGATCATCACGAGCGAGGTCACCCGCGCCATGCGCCAGCCACTGAACAGATCGCGAATGACGGCGACTGAGATGACACGCGACGACGCGGCTCCAAAGCCCTGCACCGTGCGCGCAAAAAAGAGGTGCTCGAAATTGTCGACCATGACGGCGGCCAACGACCCGACTACGAAAATACCGAGCCCGACCATCAGCATGGACTTGCGCCCGAACCGGTCCGACAGCGGCCCGAACAGGAGCTGGCCTACAGCGAAACCGATCATGTAGCTCGTCACGACTAGCTGGCGGTCGTTCGGATCGGACAGGCGAAAGAACTCGCCGATCTGCGGCAAGGCAGGCAGCATGATGTCGATGGACAGCGCCGTGAGCGCCATGAGCAGCGCCATGAGGCCGACGAACTCGACGAAAGACGTCGGGATCGCCGGCTCGCCGGATAGCAGCGAAGGAGGTGGATCGGATCTGCTCTCGGGATCATCCATGCTTTTATTGCGTCCCTGCCATGCGCTTCAGACAACTCGAACGCAGCCACCCGGAAACGATCTGAGCCGGGAAGTCTCACGGAGACCCTGGCCCGAGTGGCTTGCAGCGCCGATTGTGCGATTGGAAAACGAAAGCGCACGAAAATGGCCTCAGGCCACGATTTTGTGAAGCCACCCCGGTCAGCCTGCCGCGGGTCTCATGCAGCGCACTCGCGGAAACTGCGCTATGGATAGGGGAGAGAAGGAGCTCGGCAATTTTCCGAGCCGCGCCGAGCAGGTTGGACGAATAGCGACCGTGCTCGGACCGATGGTCCAGCTTCTCGACAGCGCCGGCCTCAGATATAGCTTTCAGCAGGCTGTGCATCTGGCCAAGCGAAAGGGGTTAACAGATGCCGAGACTTCGGATCGCCGTCGTTGATGACCACCCGATCTTTCGCGAGGGCGTTGCGCAGGCCTTAGGCTCTGCTGAAGATCTCGAGATTGTGGCGGAGGGCTCCTCTGCGGACGAAGCGATCGAAATCGCGCAGAACCACCTGCCAGACGTTCTCTTGCTGGATATCAACATGCCGGGCTGCGGGATCGACGCCGTCCGCGCAATCACGCGGCAATGCCCTCGCGTCAAGGTCATGATGCTGACGGTTTCGAGCGCCGACGACGATGTCGACATGGCAATCGACGCCGGCGCTCATGCCTATGTGCTCAAGGGCATCAGCGGACCCGATTTCATCCATTCAGTTCGCACTTTGCATGAGGGAGAGCACTTCCTTAGGCCGGATATCGCGGCCAAGCTCCTCGCCAAGGCGAAGCGATCGTCCATCGCCAGCGCCGAGTTGCCAACGCTCAGTCAGAAAGAGGAAGAAATCCTTCGGTATCTCGCGAACGGCATGAACAAAGCGGAAGTCGCCAGAGAAATCGGAATGGAGGAAAACCTGGTATCCGATTTCATCGGCAATATCCTTCAAAAACTCCATATGCGTGCCATCCTGGAATCGGCTCTTTCTAGCCGCCATTGAGCGCAGTCTGACCTTCGTCCCCATAATGGGCCCGACCTCTGGCCAGGGAGTCCATCGGACCGTTGCTCCTTTTCTCACAACCGAGACATGCTAGCCTGCGAATGCGCTATGCGAGTTGGGGCGGCAGCCGGAAAATGGACTCAGGCTTCACAAATTCCAGCTGTTTCAACTTTTCCGGTCCCGCAGCTGCGGTTGTTCGACATCGAACTGCACTCGATCTCACGCTCTTCAGCGGCCTCTATCTGCTCGCAGCCGTGCCGGCGGTTTGGACCACGATGCCGCCGAGCGCAGCTGTCCTATCGTGCTTCCTGGGTACGTTTCTCATTATCCTTAGTGCAATCGACCTCAGGACCTTGCGCCTTCCAGACGCTTTGACGCTGCCCTTGCTCATTGCCGGACTCGCAATCGCGGCTGCGAATGATGACCTCCTGTGGGGAGCCCTATCGGCCCTCATCGGCCTCGTCCTGCTGACAGGCGTTGCATTGGCTTATCGAGCGGTGAGAAAAATCGATGGGCTGGGGTTCGGCGATGCCAAGCTTCTTGCCGCATCCGGGGCCTGGCTCGGCGCGGAGGCAGTTCCTGCGGTACTACTCTACGCCACCAGCTCCGCTCTTCTTTGTGTCTTCACAAGCATTCTGATCGGCAAGAAAGCGGAGCGAACCACGCGATTGCCATTCGGGCCTTTCCTGGCGCTCGGAACCTGGTTGGTCTGGCTTTACGGGCCACCCCTCTAGAGAATTGCCGGCTCCGCTGCAGTTGGAAGCGGGAGTATGCTGATGCAAAAAGGCGAGCAGGTCGAGCAAAACGCAAAGTCCCACTTTCACCGCGATGACTCGGGCTTCACTCTCCTCGAGTTGCTGGTCGTGCTTGGCATCATTGTCATGCTGGCCACAGTTGCCGGCCCGCAAGTGCTCCAATACATGGGCAAAGCACGGAGCGATACGGCCAAAGCCCAGGTCAATGCTCTGGCTACAGCTTTGGAGCTTTATGCGCTGGATAACGGCGGCTACCCGATCCAGCAAGTCGGACTGAACGCTTTGGTTCAGTCCCCGCCTGGAGCCTCACAGTGGCGCGGTCCATATATAAAGCGCGCGGAGGGCCTCATCGACCCGTGGGGTCGCCCCTACCAGTACCGCTATCCCGGTCAGCGCGCGCAATTCGAAATCTTCACACTCGGCCGCGACAATGCCCCCGGCGGCATGGGAGAGGATCAAGACATTGTCAGTTGGTGATATCGATTATTTTTCAACCTCTCGCAAGCGCGGTCGAATAAGAAGCATTTGATTTCTCGGCGCATTCCAACCCAGGAGAGAAATCGAAAGTTCGATCAGCTCAGGAAGTCGATTTTCTTCCACCCAGTTGTCACGCCACAAACGTGGACCTTTCGATTCGACGGTGCCGAAATAGCGGAACTTGTATTCCCCTACGTCCGCGAGCAGCACCCGCTCCTCCAGTGCCCCGCGCAGCCCCCCTGGAGCGTAAAGCCCTTGCCGCATGACGATCGTCTTCGTTCCCTTCTGCCCCGTTGCACCTTCCGCAACTTCGAACCGGTAAATACCGGGTCCATCGGGGCCACGGGGTGACGGGCTTACGAACATCAGACTTCGAGGCCCGCCCGCAAATGCCAGCGCCATCCCGCCGGTTCCGCTCCTCTCGGCAATGGGTAGCGCCTCCGCGAGACGTTGTTCGAGAAATCCCCGGACGCCGATAATCTCCGCAGTCCGATCTTTACTTGCTATGTCCTCGAGCGCGCGCCGACCAAACTGCAGTGCTCCTGGCACCAGCGACATTACTAGCGCAAAAAGCGCTAAAGCCGCGAGGAGCTCCAATAGGGTGAAGCCGGCCTCAGCGGACTCGTCGCAAGCGCCAATTTTCATTCAACCTGTCCGATTCTAAAGCTGGCCAGCACGAGACTGCGGGGCCGGCTCCAAGGTGCCGGGCGCCAGCCGACCTCGACGGTCGTCCAATAACCCGTGGGAATACCCAGGTCTGCGGTAACACGCTCATCAACATGACGCGTGCACGTCAACGTCCACGAGAAGCCGTCCGATGTCGATCCACTCCAGCGGCCCTCGGTGAGTGGCGTTTCGATGCCGGCCGCTTCCAGGCGCGCTTTGGCAACCTGCAAGGCCGAAAGCTCCATTTGTGCCGCGCGCGACCCGCGCCACCCCAAGGCTATACCTTCCAGCAACGCTCCGAGTCCAAAAGCCAGCATAGCAATCGCGACGATCACTTCAATGAGTGTGAACCCTTGGTCTCGCGCCGCTTTCCGCATCAGCCGCTCCATCGGATCAGCGGCGTCCCCGTACGCCAGTCGATGGAGATTGCGGCAGCTCGGTTCCCATCCCTCAGCACCAATTCACCACCGCCGGCTGTCCCATCCGAATAAAATATGAACCGCACAATTCCTGGGCTGACAACATCACTTGGCCGCACCCCCGCGCCTACCGACAGGGTGGGAGCGAGTTTGCGATAGCTTGTCACTCTGTCGACCCAGAACACATTCCGATTAACGTCGACGAAGAGGGCACGATCGACGTTACTATGAAGAGCAGCAGCCCTGAGCTCCTTTATTTGACCCACTAAAGCCAATGCATTTGCTTTGATAACCAACGAGCGCTCTGGCGGCTTCACGGCCGGAACCACCAGCGCCAGCACAACGGCTATGATCACGAGCACAACAAGCAGTTCAATCAGAGTAAATCCTGCTGCAAAATTCCTTTGCTGCTCACTCATTGCACGGCAAGCTCATTCACACTGAGAATCGCACTGATCACCATTACCATCATGCCTCCCACCACGACGCCGATCATAATCGTGAGCAGCGGCGCCAGGAGCGTCGTCAGTCTCTGAAGTTGTGTATGGAAATTCTTTTCGAAGATGTCGGCTATACGCGCCAGCATCAACTCGAGCTGCCCCGTCTGCTCTCCCGCTGCGACCAGCCTGAGACAAAGATCTGGAAACTGCTGAGATCGCGCCAACGCCGCCGAAAGACTGCTCCCCGTCAGCAGGTCATCTCCAGCTTGGCGCACGGCCAATCGAAAGGCTCGATTGCCTAGAACGGCAGATGTCATCTGTAGCGCGTTCGGAAGCGGCACGCCGTTTCTCGACAGTGTTGCGAGGGTGCGCGCGAAACGTGCGGTTTGGCTTTTTTGAATCGCTGAGCCGATAAGCGGCACACGCTTCAATAAACTATCGGTACTCGCTCGTATCGGATCGCTGCCAATGATGACCGTCGCCGCGATTGCCACACCGCCACCTATCGCACACACAGCTACCCAATGGCGTAGGATCCCTTCTTGAATTGCGAACAGCGCAGCTAATGCAGCAGGCAACTCGGCGCCCGCCTCTTCGAAGAGATGCACCACTGTCGGCAGGAGAACGACAAGAATTACGGCGAGTGCCGACAAAGCTGCTATCAGGAGCACAATCGGATAAAGGAGGGCACTGGCAACCTTCGCGCGCATCTCCGCCGAACGTTCATAAAATCCTGCCAAGTCATCGAACACCTCGGCAAGCGTACCACTCACCTCTCCAGCTTCGACAATTTTTGTAAAAAGGGCAGGAAAGGCATTGCCCTGACGCAACAGGGCCTCTGACAAGGCGTATCCGGCGACGATGTCGTTGAGAATTGCGCGCGTGATACCCCTCAGATGACTGGGAATTGAGGGCTGCAGGCTAATTACCCGGATGGCTTCATCGATAGGAATATCCGCCTTCAACATCGTCGCGAGTTCGCGGGAAATGATTGCCAGCCCCGATGTTGACAGCCGCCCCGTCCCGACGAGTTCGCGCTGCCACCAACGTTCGCGTTTCACGAGCCCGCCCTCGCTGACTTCCACAGGCAGCTCGCCACGGCGGGCCAATGCATGCAAAGCTGCGTCGCGGCTCTCGCACTCGATCTCGCCTGATTTCAAGACTCCCGCCTGATCATAGGCGCGATACGCAAACTTCGGCATCAGATCGCCTTCGTCGCCTTCAGAATTTCGTCGAGAGTGGTCAAACCTTCCAGCACCTTTCGAACGCCGTCCTGGAACATGAGACACATTCCACTTGCCTTTGCCGCGGCTTCAATGGACTGCTCGGAATCCTTCGCGAGCAGTCGCGCCCGCACGGCTTCATTTATTATCAGCAACTCCCAAATTGTGGTGCGGCCCGAGTACCCGGTAAAGCGGCACGCCGGACAACCGCGCTTTTCGCGCGGCCTCAGCGCAGCAGGCCTATGATCGCCGCACTCCAGCTGCAATCGGTCGTAAATGGCATCGATTTCCGCTGGGCTGGCACACTTGTCACAAAGAAGCCGAACCAGCCTTTGCGCAACGACTGCACGAAGCGATGACGCGAGCAAATAGTCCTCTACGCCCATCTCCACCAGGCGGGTAATCGTCGCCACCGCGCTGTTCGTATGGACGGTCGAGAGGACGAGATGACCGGTGAGCGAAGCCTGAATAGCCATCTCGGCTGTTTCCAGATCGCGTATTTCGCCGACCATGATCACGTCCGGATCCTGCCTCAGAATGGATCGGAGCGCGTGGGCAAAGGTCAACCCGATTTTGGGTTGCACTTGAATCTGATTGATACCCTTGAGCTGATACTCGATCGGATCTTCGACCGTAAATATTTTGCGCTCCGGACTGTTGAGGCGCGTCAGAGCCGTGTAAAGCGTGGTCGTCTTCCCGCTTCCTGTCGGCCCTGTCACCAGGATGATCCCGTTTGGCTGCTCCAGCAGTTCCTCGAACTTTTGGAACAGAGGGCCAGAGAACCCGAGTGCGGTGAAATCGAGCGGGATGCTGGATCTGTCCAGAATCCGCAACACGACGCTCTCTCCGCCAAGCATTGGCATCGTTGAGACGCGGAGATCAATTTCTTTGCCTCGAACAGGAACTCGTGCACGTCCGTCCTGCGGCAGCCTCCGTTCAGCAATATTGAGGCGCGCCATAATCTTGACGCGGGATGTCACTCCTGCGCGCAGTGATAGTGGAAGACTATCGATGGTCTGCAGCCGTCCATCGATCCGGAACCTGAGGTTAAGCGCATCCTCCCTGGGCTCGAAATGGATATCGGACGCGCGCATCTCGACGGCTCGCGCAATGATGTCGTGAACCAATCGAATGACGGGTGCCTCACTCGCCATTTCCTCCAGGCGTCGAACATCTTCCTCGCTCACGTCGCCGGCAAACGATTCCGACACCGCTGCCTCGGAGACGTTCGATCCCTCACCGTAAAGCCGCTCGATAGCGCGAGCCAAGTCACCAGGAGGAGAGATTCGTAGCTCCACGTTTCGCCCGACAGCATAAGAGACGACGTCAAGGAGCTCCCGGTTGAAGGGATCCGAAACGGCGACGATCACCGGATCACCGTCCGAAATAGGCAGAATCTGGTTCGTCCTGACGAATGTCGGGTGCAACTCGTCGGTCAGCAGCGCGATATGGGGTAAGTTTCTTTCAGAAAGGAGCGGTATTCCCGCGAACTCCGATACCGCCGCCGTCAATTGGATCTCGGATACGAGCCCAAGCCGCGTTAGCACATAATCGAACCGTTCGCCCGACTGCTGACGGGCTCTTTGTGCGCGTCTGACCGTCAGCTCATCCAGACGCCCTTGGGTAATCAGCCAGCTGCCGAAGACGTGGGCAAATTCATCACTTTTCGGATCAAGCCGGGGGCCAGTATCGAACGCCATACTCATCGAATGGCCAAAACTGTTTAAGGGCCAAGTCCGCTATGCTATAATAGAGAACGTTCAATTATACGCTAGCAGAACGCAAATGCTAACCAGACCGCGGCGCGTCCCACTTTCTTCTTAAATTGATATCCATGCGTGTTGATAGTCAAGTCAGGCGCTCGGTAACCCTTTTCCTTTCATGGTGGGTTGAGGAGCTGCTGGGACTTGTTCCGAGGTGGTTTCGCGAGTGGCTGTTCGCGCCCGGTGAACGCTTGGTGATCAACGTTCGCGCCGGGCAGCTCGACTTGGTAGTCGAAAATGCCCGACACAGTCAGATCCTGCTGTCTGGAGCAGACTGCCCTGACACTTGGGCGTCCATAGCATGGACAGCCGTCAGGCAAAGCGCAAGGAAGAAACCTTTTGGATTGAGGCTATCCGCTCAGGATTGCCTCATCCGCCAGATGGAGCTTCCGCGGACAGCAGAGAACGATGCAGTCCGGATACTGGAGTTGGATCTGGAGCGCTCAACGCCCTTCAAGAGGCAGCAAGTTTATTCGGCCGTGCACATACCCCCCAATCAAATGTCCTGGTCGAGGCTCGACGTTTGCCACGTTATCGTGTCGCGCACACGGCTCGATCCACTCATAAAGCGGTTGGCCGAGCTCGGTTGCCCACCTTCCTTTGTCGACTGCTGGACGCCTGGTGCCAACCATCCGCTACCCATCAATCTCATTGCAACTGAAGTTCCAAGAACGCCAGGCAGAATTGCTCGTGTGAACAAGCTGCTGCTTTTGATTTTCGTCGCCTTGAGTGCATCAGCAGCGACAATCAACGTTCACAAGCATTCCGCGGCCCTCGAGGATCTTGAGCATCAGGTCCAGCAGCTCCAACTCCAAGTCGACGGGATACGAAGTAAAATCACACAGTCCAAGGCTGTCCTCCAACAAATTACGTCACTACACCAGTTGAAAGCTGAGCAACCCTCTCCGCTCGAAATACTTGATGAACTGACCCGCATCCTTCCCGATACGGCATGGATCAATGACTTCAAGCTGGATGACGATAGGGTCGAAATCTCCGGCATCGCGGCTTCTGCTGCGCCCCTGATCACCCTTCTCGAGCAATCGAAACTGTTCGCCGAGCCAGCCATGACTTCGCCGCTTACCCTGACAGCAACTGAGGACAAGGAGCGGTTCAGCATCCGTTTGCGCATCGAACGTTCGATTCAGCACGCTGTCGCGCCCCAAGGGGAAGGAAAGGGGTAATGGTTACTTACCCACCGTTTGCCAGAAAACTCATCGCCGTTGGGCTACTTCTAGCCATTTCCGCTGGCGTCTACGCTGCCGTCGTCCAGCCATATCTCAGCCACGTCTCCAACCTGCAGGATCAGATCGTCCAGCAAAGCATGCTGCTAGAGCGACTGAAGACGTTCGCTGCCGAGAAAGATCGGCTCCCCACACTCGACAAGCAAATTGAAGCTTTGCGAACCAGCCCCGATTTCGTGACTGGAGGGAGCGAGGCGTTGATCACGGCCACGCTGCAGCAGCGAATCGCGATCATCGCCGAAGAGGTGGATACCAAAGTCCGCAGCACCCGTGCCCTGACTGCACGAGAACACAATGGACTCAAGCTCCTTGGAATTCAGATCCAACTCACTGCGTCGCTCCAGCAAATCCAGGAAATTCTTTATGAGATCGAGAAAAGCCGGCCCCTCCTCTTCGTCGAAACCCTCCATCTGACAGCTTCGAAAGACCGTAGCGCCGATGAAAACGTCGACCAGCTCAATGCCCGCCTCGACGTGTTCGCGGCCGTTGCTTCAGGCCGGAGCTAGGCCATGTCTGTTCATCACTCCTCGAAAGCCAGTCGAATAATTACTGGAATTCTGCTCCTCGCAACTACAGCAATGGTGTCGTTGAATTTGCAGCTTTTCAGGAACGAGAGCAAGCCACCAAAGACAAAGCAAGACACCGCTGCCGCAACTCCAATACTCAGCGGAGACATCGCGTTATCCCCTTATGAATTTACGGCCAAGCTGGCGGATTTCGAAGGAACGCTCGCAAGGCCTCTGTTTACTCCCTCCCGCCGCCCGACGCTCGCGCCGGAGCCAGAACCCAGCCCAGCTCCTCCGCCACCCACACCTAAAAACTTGCGCTTAATTGGAATAATCGAACGTAGCCCTGCAACAAGACACGCCCTCATTCGAACTGACGATGCGCCGGGGGCATGGTTCAAGAACGGAGACAAGATTTCAGGTTGGGAAGTCGAGCGAATTGACAGCGACGCTGTCGTGCTTCGCACCGGGCCCCATGCTCATCAGTTGAAGCTGTTTCCACAACACGCGAAAAACTGAGGCAGCTATACGAAGCCGCCACTAGTTGCGGTCCGCCGCCAGATATCGCCGAAGGATGGCCGCGATTTCCTCGGGCGGCAAGGCATGGTAGAAATAGACGCGCGTCTTACCCGCAGGATCGACAAGATAGAAATAGGTGGAGTGATCCAGGCGAGGACCCGTCTCCCTTGCACTCCACCCTCTGTGGCCATATTCGCGCCTGACCTTGAATATCCGCGTTACGTGGAAGTTCTGTTTCCTGGTCCCGGCGAGCCCAATCAAACGCGGGTGAAAGTTGCTGACGAATTGCGCAAGACCTTTCGGATCCGGAGCTTCCAAACTCACATCGACGAATATCGGCTGGACGGCTTGGGCTTCCTCACCCAATTGTTCCAGGGCGACAGTCATCCGATCAAGCGCAACTGGGCAGGACTCCCTGCAGCCCACAAAGCCAAAGAAGAGGAGCATCCACTTGCCGCGGAAGTCCCGATCCGTAACAGTGCGTCCGTTGTGATCAATGAGCTCGAAACTTCCACCGAGTGAAGTGGGGTCCGGGAACCTGTAGCCCCCCTCGCCCGGCGCAACCGTATAGGTCTCCTTCACTATCGCGCCGTGACCGAGAGCAGCGGCACTCAACCAGAAGCAGACGAGAATAACGCTGCCTAAGGATGCTACCAAGGTACGTAGACCGCCGCTGCCCATGCTTTGCACCATAATCGATCTATACAATTTCGATGGTCGTCGACGCGGTGCCCTCGTAAACGAGATCGCCAGCATTATGGATCGTTCTCTTGATCCAGTGCTGAAACTCGAAATCCGCCGTCAGGGTGCCACGCGCGTTCTGGTTTGCTGGCGAGGTCAAATCGATCAGAAGATCATACCGATTGGCCGTTGAAATATAGATTGGCTCGAACGGCTTGTAGGTCACCCAAGAGTTCCAAGGCTGGTTGAGCGGACGCCCATCGACGGAGATGAGCTGAACCTCAAGCGGCAGCACCATTTTTACGACCGAGTAGCTGGCATTCAACGCTCTGATCAAGATTTTGTCGCCTTCCCACGCGACGATGGAAGCTTTCTTGATAGGAACGTTTGGGCTCGAAGCATTCTTCCGCGGCTTTCGTGGTTCTCCGTTGATCATGAAAAAACGAGGATTGAAGTTATTGAGCCCCACGTCCTCGCCGCATAATCCCGCATCAGCATCGAACCGATCAGGAATTTCATGCCAAACCGGGTCCACATCATCGAAGACCCATGCCTGTTCGGCGTCGTACTCCGGTATGGGGCCCGATCCGCCGGGGTCGTACGCTAGCCGCCGGCCGGTTCTCGCGAAATGCTCTTCGTTCGTCCTTGGGTCGACAACCAGCAGTCCGAACATGCCCATTTCGAAGTGGAGAACCGTGTTCTTATGGCAATGATAAAAGTAGGTCCCGGCCTGGCGCGGCTGCCACTGATAGATATAACTTCCGGTGATCTCCATGGACACGTGCCCGACGCCATCGTTCATGGTCGTGGGCTCGATCGCATGGTGGTGGATAGTATGTGAGCCCTTGCTGCTATCCAGCTCGACATGCACTATCTGATCCTCGACGACCCGGATCATCGGCGAAGGCACTTGCTCTCCGCTATCGTTGATCTTGTCTTCGAACCCCCAGAATCTCACCTTCGTTTTTTTCGGATCCGGCATTCGGATATCGTGGCTGCCGAACATTTTCCTTTCGAAGTACACGTCCGCGCGCCGCCAATCAGGTGTATCCGGATTGGTTCTGAAAACCTTGCAGCCGAAGGTGTCAAAATTCTCGCCATTGACGCCTGTCTTCCTGAAATCGACCTCACCGCCCTCATTAGGGCCAGGTCCGGGCGTCCCATTCGGACCGCCCAAAGTCGTGCGCGGGGGTTTCGAGCTGGCTGTTTGAGTTGTTCCGTTCGTCGTGTCCGCGGCGGACGCTTGACCTGACCAGCCATTAACGGGTTGGCCTTGCTTTTTTCTCGTGTCTCTTGATTTTGACATTGCAGGGTCTCTGCATATGAAGTTTATTAAAGTGATGCGGTGCGGCGCCGGCGATTGGCGTCCTGCTCACGCTGACCCAATCCGCCGTTGATTTGCCAGTGGGTCACCATGCCTTGAGGATAATTTCCTCCGGCGGCGGTCGTCGACATTTCAACGTGGCAGTGCATCACGAAGCGAAGCGGGAAGGGCTCGTACTTGGATTTCAAAGTGGCGCCCGACAGTTCAAGATTGTTCCCCCTTCGCACCATGTCGTTGAACTGAACGGGCGTGACAGTCCCATCGTCATTTCTGATGTATGGAATGTCGGGTGGGATCTCGAAGGGCAAAAGCACGTCCTTCCGCTGCATGGGCCACATCGGAAGCGTGTCGACCTCGAAGACATTTCGGCGCGGGATGACCCTGCCGGAGTCGACGGGCCTGGTATCACTCGTCGTGACATGCCCTTCTTCGTCGAAAATAGATTCTCCCGAACTGTTGATGAGATCGGAGCACGTCAACTCCAACCAATGATTTCCGTGAATATGATTGGCATGATGCGACAGCCCAACATTCATGATGCGCATGAGCGTGGGCTCGCCGATGTAATTGCTGGGCACAATGTCCGGCGCGTGGGATAGATCGAATCCGCTACGGCCATTGATGGTGAAATAACGAGGGAGCCAACCAGCCACCACTTCGGCTGCAGACGGTTTGCCTGGCACCGAGCCATCGGATTGAATCAATGCGTTGAACTTAGGGTCCACCTGAGCGAGAACCCAGATCTTCTCCTGGTTCGAGTATTCCGTCAGGGTATATTCCTGTCCTGGATCCTCCACCGGATGCCATTTCCCATCACACCCATTCCCGCTTTGAAAGCGTTCCGTGGTACCCAGGGCCGCGAAAATTTTGCCTATTGCACTATCCGCGCCGAGAGAGTCGAGGTCATAAGGTGTGATGAGCTTGTTGTCACACCGCAGCTCGTCATAATCAGGATAGATGATAAGAGCGCCATGCAGGCCAAGTAGCCGATAAAGCGGGGAATTATCGACCCGGCTGTGGTAGATATAACTGCCGCACGTCTTGGCTTCGAAGCTCGCCTCGGCATAGCTGTGCGGATCAATGTCCCATTTCCCGGCAATTCCAGTGATCTCGAGGCTGTGCAGTTCTGGTGTGTCGTTGTAGACCCGTAGAACGACGGTACGCCCCTGTTTGACCCTAATCACTGGTCCGGGGACGCGATCGTTGAACGCCAGGGCGGGAAATCTCTCGCCGTCGATCATCGTAATGGTCGTCGGGCCAATTCGGAGATCGAACTCGACCGTCGCTCCACTCCCCATGACAGAGCAGGCCGCGAAAGCGCGTCCCCAAGGAAGTCCTATCGCGGTGAGAGCAACTCCCCCCCCAGAGTACTTCAAGAAATCGCGCCGTCTCAAAGTCGTACTCCCCATGCAAAATAGATGGACAAGAATACCCTTGATTGGACGCAACCAGACTAGTGTTGGGGGGAAGCCTCGCAAACGTACCTTCGTTCCGGCTATGAGTCCCATTTTGGGATGGACCAAGGTCCCCCTGGGACCCAATAACCCTGTGGATTCTCCCCCGACAAGTTCCGGGTAAGTATTGTGCCCTAGCCTCCCTTTAACGAATCTTTTAGCATCGGTCAGTCAGTGTGGCCGCAAGGGGCGTCGGTCAGTGTGACCGCAGGGGGCATTGTCTTTAGGGGGAGAACGAGCTTGTTCCAATCATTTCGGAACCACGTCAAGTGGTGCGGCGCACTGCTTGTCGCCTCGTCGTGCGCTGCTCATGCGGCGGATTTGAACGGACTTTACGAGTCGGCACCGCCGACGACGCCCAAGTCTACCGTCACATTCTCTGGCTCGGACTGGGTCAGGGATTCCAGCTACTTCTACTCGGGCGTCATTTTCGCATTGAACCGCGATCTGGGACGCGACGGGGTTGTCCTCAGGGGGTTCGCCGGTATCCCGCTGTTCGAGTATAACAGTGGGGACGAGAAGATCGACGGCGATGGAGTCCAAGCCGATTTCATGATCGGTTACATGTGGACGCGGCCGTTCCTTACGTTCAGCACCTACATCGGCGTCGATTATCAGGACTTCGATTTGACGCCGGATGATCTCACCAGCAAGGTCAGGGGGGATGAGGTGGGGTTCAAAGTTGCGGCTGATCTCTCATCGGCTTACGATTCGCCGTTCTATTTCAACCTCAACGGCTCCTACTCCACCGCTTACGACACCTACTGGACGCGCGGCCGGATCGGCTACAATGGTGGCCGTTTCGTCATCGGGCCCGAGGTCATCGCCATGGGCAATGATGGCTTCCGGGCGCATCGCATCGGTGGATTCGCCACCCTGCGGTTCGAACTCACGTCGGGCGTTCATAGCGAGCTGACCGGCTATGTCGGCCATCAGTACGTCGATGAAGACAAGAGCGGGAGCTATCGCGGCGGCGAAGGTACTTACGGCGGCGTCGGATTCAGCCTGGTATTCTAAGGACCCATCGCCGCTGGCCGATGTCGACCAGCGGCAGTTTCATTGCTCCGCCAGCCCCTGGGTCGGGGCTGGCAGTTTCAATTGCAGCGGCAGTTGATACTTCACCCCATCGGCGTCGAGGTGCCTCAAGCCGCGCCGCTGCAGTTTTCCCCAGCCAATCATGCCGCCGCGAATCGCAGCGGCGGTTGCCTTCATTGCTACCCAGTAAGTGAGCTGGCGATAGCAGAAGCGCTGCAGAATGATGAGCGGCAGCAGACCCCACGGCGCACGCCGCCGATCCAGGTGCAAGCCGATTACCCCCACCACAACCTCGACCGTCTGCAGAACCAGCCAGTACGTCAGAATACTCCAGGTTCTGTCCGACAGCTCCAGTGAGAACCGCGTGTAGTAATCCCGGAGATCAGCGGCGATGCTCAGCACCAGAGCGAGGTCGATGACTGGCGCAATAAGTGCGAACAGGAACTGAAAAACGAGCACGTTCGGAAGCGTAACGTACTTCAAACCCAATGGCAGCTGAGACAGGTTTCTCAGGTTCTTGAACGCGACCTGCAGGGTGCCGAACATCCATCTGAAGCGCTGCTTCACGAACTGTGCGACCGTCTCGGGCGCCTCGGTAATGGCGAACGCACGCGGTTCGTGCACAACCTTCCATCCCGCGCGTTCGAGCTTCACGGTGAGGTCCGCATCCTCGGCCAGCGTGTCCGTGTCGTAGCCTTCGACAGCGACAACAGCATCGCGCCTCCAAGCGCCGATGGCGCCGGGAACAACGGTGATACCGTTTACGAGCTCGAGGGCGCGTCGGTCGAGATTCTGGCTGATGACATATTCGAGGGCTTGAAAGCGCGTGAGGAGCCGGTTTGCATTTCCAACGTAAACCGCGCCGGCCACAGCGCCGACCTTCGGATCAGCGAAGTGGCGGACGAGTTCGGAAATGGCATCGGGATCGAGTCGGGTGTCGGCATCGATGGCGACGATGATCTCGGCCTCCGTTCGAGCAATTCCCCAGTTGAGGGCGCTCGCCTTGCCGCCATTCGGCTTGCAGAAGAGCTTCACCCGCGGGTTTCCGCCGAATGTTTCCCGAACGGCCTTCACAGTGCCATCGGTCGAGCCATCATCGACGACGATGATGTCAAACTCGGAATACCGGCTTTCGAGAAGTGACGAAATACTATCGCAGATGACCTTCTCCTCGTTGTAGGCCGGCACCAGGACCGCCACAGATCTCGGCTTCCAGGCTAGGTTCGCGCGCTCAATCTCCCGCCGGGACTGAAGCAAGGCAGCTGCGGCAACCAGCACAAGACGGCTGAGGCCGAACACCAGACCAATGACGAAAACAGCACCGAGCGCCATGCTGAAATGGCGGGCGAGCGTAAAGCCGACGTCGTTCAGCCAACTCATATACCGGCCGTCGTCGGGCAGCGGCGGCATCACATCTTCGCGTGAAAGCCCGAGCAACTCGCTTACGGTCACGAAGCGATAGCCGCGAGCCCGCAACTCGTCGATGATCATCGGCAGGGCTTCGACCGTCTGGGTGCGGTCCCCTCCGCCATCGTGCAGGAGCACGACGTTGCCGCGCTGGGCTGTCGCATAAGCGATGGTGCGTTCGACGATTTCGAGCGTCCCCGGCCGTTCCCAGTCAAGCGGGTCGATCTTGAGGCCGATCGTGATGTAGCCCATCGCCGCGGACGAAACGAGCGTGCGTGCCTGATCCCGCGTTTCCGGTTCGATGTCTTTCACGAAGGGCGGGCGGAACAGGGTCGTGCGCACCCCGAGCTTCGACTCGAGCACGCGTTGCGTGGCGTTGAGCTCAAGGTCGAGCTGCGCAGCCGGTATCTCTGCCAAGTTCGGGTGCGTAAAGGTGTGATTGCCGATCTCATGCCCATCGGCATAGATGGCCCGCAGAATGCCTGGCTCGAGCGCGGCATTCGCTCCGACGACGAAAAATGTCGCTTTGGCGTTCTTCTCCCGGAGGATCTTGAGGATCTTGGGTGTGAACTCCCGGGATGGACCGTCGTCGAATGTCAGCGCGATAAGCTTCTCGTTCGTGTGCCCCCAGCGCGTAATCGTCATCGAGCGCGGAAGCTCGACCATGTTTTGATAGGTGATCAGGTTGTAGCGCTCATCGTAAGAGATGATGCGGCGCCCGCTGCTCACCCGATCCGTTGCCTTCAGCACTTCTCCTTCGCCCGTGTAAACGACTCCGCGGCTGGGCTCGACGTCCTCGAGATGCTTGACGGTGGTCGCGTCAGGCCCCTTCCCACGCGCAAACACGCGCCAGACTGTGGGGTCCTCTGTGCCAAGCCGCGCAAGAGCAACGCCAGCAGGTGACATGGCGAGTGCCGCGGCCATCTGGTTGAACGCCGTTGCACCATCAAGCATCCAGACCACGTGGCGTTTGCCGGCTTCGTCCTGGTAGGCGAAGGTTGGATTGAGGACTGTGGAGTGGAAGCTGATTTCGGCACCAGCTTCAGCCGCAAGATCCCATGCAGCTGGTACGGGAAGGCGCTTACCACGCGCGCCGTCCTGCCAGTCAACGGCATAGGAACCGACTGCCACGACGATTTTGCTGCCGGGCACCACCTCGAAATGCTGATCGAGCTGCGCTTCGAACCAGCCTTGAGCTGCGAGCGGGCCGGCCACTCCGCCCTCCCAGTGCTCGTCGTAGGCTAGCAAGATCACGCGGTCTGCAACCGCCGCGAGCTGAGCGGTTTCGAATCGCGTTTCGTAGGCGGGAAGAACGACGTGGACTTCCCGTCCCGCCGCTGTAAACGTAGCTCTCAAGCCGCGGACGAAATCGACGAATCCATCGATTGCCTCATCCGGCATCGATTTGAAGTCCATGACGATCCCCCCGAAGCCGCCGTCCTGAACGTATTCGAGGAGGTTGCGGCCCAAGGCGGCCTTCGCTTGCTCAGAACCAACGAGCTCAGCCACGCTTGCACCGTCCCACAGGCCCCGTGCGGGATCGTAGTTATTCACCAGCGGAAGCACCCTCAGCCCTGGCGCAGACTTCTTCAGCCAAAGCCGGATATGCTCTTCCCTTCTGGCATCATCTCGACTGATCTCGCCCTCGCTGCCTGCAATGTGCAGCCATTCCGGAACCAGCACGTCGATGTCGCCGGCATGCTCTCGCAATGAGGCAAAGCTGTTCTCGTCCCAGTGATTGAAGAACGCATAGCGCGTCGCTGCTCGAGAGCTCTCGGCCGGAGCATTACGCTTGTGGTTGAAATCGAGCTTGAAGCTGGTCGAGAGCGGAGTTGGGAAAATCGCGGCCGGCCGGAGTTTGGCTTCATACGCGATGCGCAACTCAGGCAGGTTCGGCGTGTCGAATATGCTGAAGAGAAAGCAAGAGGCAATCACCGCAGCCGCGGACCCCGAAGACCAGGCGAGGATGCGAAAGATCGCCCAACGCCGGCCCTTAGGATCGAAAAAGATCGGAGTCTTTCCCCCGTTCGTCATATGCCCCCTCATTTTTTTAGCAACGCTCCGCACGCGCCCGGCTCAAGCCGTGCGGCGGAAGCGACGCATGCCAAAATGGTCCGGAGACCCCCCGATGGCTGCGATGATTAAGCTTTTTGCACCGTATCGATTTTGACAGATGGCAAATGTCGTGCCGCGCAGAAGCCGTTCCGGCCGCGTCAATGGATTGCGGTTAATTTTTGGAATCGGAAAAGAAGCAGTGCTAGCTTCTTTCGGCCTGATGGGACATCAAGGCCGCATGAGAACTCCTGGCCTCAGATGTCCGCGCGGGCCGAAGAGATCCTCCGCGAGGGAACAAACTCGCGTGGCCCCGCTCGCATTCTGGAGGCGCTGGAATTCGGCAAACCCTGCCTTGAGGTCGTCCGGAACGAGGCCTTGGCCCTGAACCTTCACGGACGCGGTGAAGTCATCCAAAGTGTCGCCTGGCGCGAACCGGCAGCCTGCGAGAGCGGCATGTACAAAGCCGAAGTGATAGGCGTCGCTGCGCCCGATCAGAGCATGGCTGCTTGCCGCCTGAACGGTGTCGGACGTGCTCTCCCCGTCAGCATTGAAGTAGTAGTATAGTCCGGCCACCGCGACGGCAGCCGCCGCGATGATTCCTCCTATTACGGAATACTTCTGTCTCATAGCGAAACATAGAGGGGAGCCGGATCTGTACGATTGTGGCTCACAACCGGTCTGGTCTGTGTACCTGCTCACTTGCTAGCCGTGCGACGAACTCCGAGCCGAGAAACCCTATCTAGCGCCGATTCGATCCAGGTAGCTATGCGATGCAGTATGATAGGTATTTCGTTCAGAATTTCTAAACCATATTACTTGAGTCGAACCAAGTTGGTCCGATGCTTGCTCTATCCTGCTTCCCAATAGCAAACGTTCAATTGGGACAGGGGCAAGAGAAAATGCGACTCACTCGCCGGGAGGTATTGAAGCTTGGGCTGACATTGCCGCCGACCGCAATGATGCTGCTGGGGTCTTTAGGAACTGCACGCGCAAACACGGCACAGCTTTCTGACGGCCAACGTCAACAGCTACTCGAGGACGCGCGGACGGCTTGGCAGTTCTTCGAGCAGCCGGGCCGCCATCTCCCCGGACTTGCGCCAGCTAACATTTGGCCGGAGGGACCAAATCAGTTCGGCAGCTATCGGATCGTCACGATGTGGGACGTCGGCTCCATTCTGCTCGCGACGATCTCGGCCCATTCCTTGAGCATCATCAATGACGCCGAACTCTCGAAGAGAATCGCGGGGCTCGACTCCTTCCTCCGCAAAGCGATCTATCGTTATCGGGGTGCCCAGCTGCCGAACTTCCGTTCGAGCATCGATACAACCAAGTCAATCGAGGCGGGCTATGATGCAACCGATACCGCTCGCCTGTTCATCGCGTTGCATGTGGCTGATCGGCGGAAGATCCCTGGTCTCAATGCCCGCGAGATCATCGCATCTTGGGACCTCGATCGGACGGTCCGGGACGGCGAAATCTGCAGTATCAAGCAGGGCAAACTTTCCCCAGCGGAATTTTACGTATACCGCTACTACGTCTCGCGCGCCTACGATCTATGGAAGGTGAAGCACAAGCCCGTTACCGCGGCCCAATCGCCAACCGCGAGCGAGGCTTCTCGTAAAGCGTTCATCGAGGAACTAAAGAATATCGGACCGATTTCGTCCGAGCCCAGCCTGTCGGAGGTGGTGGAGCTCGGACCTTCGCCTCATTCTGAAGTGATCCTCGATATTCTCGATAAGGCACAAGAGCTGCGCTACGAGGAAACGTCGCGCCTCACATGTGTCTCCGAGTCGCCGGTCGACCAGGAGCCCTGGTTCACCTATCAAGGCTACGACTTGGCCCGGAATGGCGAGGCTGCCTGGACAGTCTATCCGTGGAAGACGGAAAAGCGGTGGGACACGCCGGAGTTCGCGAAGAAGTTCCGCATGGTCAGCAGCAAAGCGGCCTTCCTCTGGTTCGCAGCCTACCCCAGCGCTTACACGGAGAAGCTGTGGCAGCACGTGCGTGAACATGCCCGCGCGCCGAAGTTCGGATTCTATCCCGGCGTCTATGAAGCCAGCGGCAAGCCGTCTCGGAACATCGACGTGAATACGAACGCGACCATCCTCGAGGCGGTGGCCTACGCGATCAACGGGAGAAAGCCCTTGCTCTCCTGACCGCAGGCGCCAGAATCTCCTCGAACCTGCGAAGGAGATTCTAGCGCATGCCGGTCACCTACGATTTCTCGGGCCGCGTGGCTGTCGTCACCGGCGGCGCCAACGGCATTGGACGCGAGGTGGCCCGCCGGTTGCGAGATGCGCGCTGTCGCGTGGCGGTCTGGGACCTCGCAGCCCCAGACCTCCCCGATATTGTAGCCTATCGAGTTGACGTCACCAGGCCGGAGACCATCGCCGAGGCGCTCGAAGCGACGCTCGCGGTACATGGTGGCATCGACATCCTGGTCAACAGCGCTGGCTACGTCGGACCAACCGTCTCCGTCGAGGCATATGATCCTGCGGAATGGCGCCGATTGATCGAGGTGAACCTGATCGGCACCTATGAGGTCTCGCGCCACATCGTACCGCATATGCGGTCGCGGCCCCACGGGCGCGTCGTCAACATAGCGTCACTGGCCGGCAAGGAAGGCACGCCGAACTCGTCGGCCTACAGCGCTGCCAAGGCTGGCGTCATCGCCTTCACGAAGGCGCTCGGCAAAGAGCTTGCCGACACCAACATCCGCGTGAACTGCATCGCTCCAGCGGCGATCGAGACGGGCCTGCTCAAGCAGATGACGCCGGAGCACGTCGAGATCATGATCGCGAAGAGCCCCATGAAACGGCTGGGTACCGTCGCCGAATGCGCCGAACTGGTCCTGTGGCTCGCCTCTGAGGCCTGCACGTTCAGCACCGGCGCCGTCTTCGACCTGTCTGGTGGCCGGGCGACATACTGAAGCGCTTGGCATCAGCACCGTTTTCGGGTCGCCTGTCGCTGGATTTCAGGTCAAAGGACTGTCTCCGCGCGTTTCGTTGGTTGCCGCGCCTAAATGCATGCCACGATCTTTCCTCAGGCTGGTATCGTATGCCGCTTACGCAGTGGGGTCTCCTGTTGTTCCTGTCCCTCCTTTGGGGCGGATCATTTCTCTTCATCGGCATGGCGGTCCATGAGCTGCCGCCCGTCACGCTCGTACTCGCTCGAGTGGGGCTGGCAGCCCTCGCGCTGCTGCCAGTCGTGTACGCCACAGGATTGCGGCTCCCGTCCGGAATGCGCGCTTGGCGGCCGTTCATGGTTATGGCCATTCTCAACAACATCATCCCATTTCTGCTCATCGTGCGGGGTCAGAAAGAGATCGCGAGCGGATTGGCCTCGGTGCTCAATGCGACGACCCCGCTTTTCGCGGTCATCATCGCCCACCTTTTCACGACCGACGAGAAGCTGACAGCGGGGCGACTTGCGGGGGTGCTCACGGGTATTGCCGGCGTGGGGATTTTGGTCGGTCCGGAGGCTATTTTCGGCCAGCCGGCCAATCTGTTCGGGATGATGCTCATCCTGGGCGCCGCCTGCTCTTACGGCCTCTCGGCCCTATGGGGCCGACGGTTCAAAGCCACGCCACCGCTGGTAACTTCCACGAGCCAGCTCATTTGTTCGACGGCCGTTCTGCTTCCCCTCGCGCTTGCCATCGACAAACCGTGGACGCTCGCGTTGCCGAGCAGCTCCGCTGTTTCGGCCGTTATTGCCTTGGCGCTCCTGTCGACGGCGCTCGCCTATATCGTCTTCTTCCGCATCATGGCGGTCTCCGGGCCGACGAACACCGTGCTTGTGACGCTCCTCATTCCGGTGAGCGCAATCGCGTTCGGAACGGTGTTCCTCCATGAAGTACTGCTGCCGCGACACGTGGCGGGTGCGCTAGTGATTGGCGCTGCCCTCGTCATCCTCGACGGACGCGTTTTCTCACTCCTAGGGCGACGATCCGCACCGCCAGCATAGTCTCACGCGCGAGCGGCCGCGCGAACGTCAGAGATAAAGTGGTCGACCGTGGCAGGCTCGGTGTCCCAGGCGCACATGAGCCGGCAGCCGGTTTCCCCGAAGAAGGTGTAGAACTGCCAGCCCTTCGCCCTGAGCGCGCGCTGGAGTTCCTGGGGGATGTCGGCGAATACGCCATTGGCCTCGACGGGCGCGAGGAGCTTGACGCCAGGGACGCCTTCAAGACCCGCCGCAAGCCGGTCCGCCATGGCGTTGGCGTGGCCCGCGTTGGCGAGCCAGACGTCACCTTCGAGCAATCCCAGCCAGGCGGCAGAGACAAGGCGCATCTTGGAATTGAGCTGACCTGCCTGCTTAACCCGCCACCCGAATTCGTGTGCGAGTGAGCGGTCGAAAAAGACAATGGCATCGCCGACGGCCAGCCCGTTCTTCACGCCACCAAAACAGAGCACATCGACGCCAATGCGCCACGTGAGTTCAGCGGGCGCGCAACCGAGCCGTGCAAGCGCATTCGCAAACCGCGCTCCGTCCATGTGCACCTTCAGGCCGTGGCGTCGCGCAACCTCCGAGAGTTCGCGGAGCTCTGAAGTTGTATAGATTGTGCCGAGCTCCGTGGCCTGCGTAAGCGACAGCACCGCCGGCTTGACATGGTGCGTCCCGGTGTACCGCGTCGCCAGTTTCTCGACGGCCTCGGGTGTCAACTTGGCGAGGGGCGTATCAGCCGTCATGATCTTGGCGCCGCCCATGAAAAACTCCGGCGCCCCCGCCTCGTCCGTGTCGATGTGGGACAGCGCGTGTGCGATTACGGCGTTGTATGGCCGACAGAGCTGCGCGAGCGACAACGCGTTGGCCGCGGTCCCGTTGAAGACGAAGAACACCTCGCAATCGGTCTCGAAGAGAGCGGCAATGCGCGCCTTGGCCTCCTCCGTCCAGCGATCGCCGCCATAGCCGATGGCGTGACCGGCCTTGTTCACCTCGAGAAATCGCTCCAGAGCCTCAGGGCACATCCCGGCATTGTTGTCGGAGGCGAACTGCTGGCGCATGGTCAGTAAAGAACCTTCCTATAACGTTCGACCATCTCGTGCTGCGGCTCCACCGGCCCATCGCCGCCAGTCTGGTCGCGGATCATCTCGTTCATGCTTGGCAACACACTGCGCTCGACGCGGGAAGCCGGATCCCACAGGCGCGCGCGCATCACGGCTTTCGCGCAATGCAGATACGCCTCTTTCACCTGAACCAGGATCACAAGCCGTGGAAGCTTGCCCGAACGCTCGAACGGGCGGCGCAGCTCCTCGTCGTCGCGCAGCTCGGCGACGCCGTTCACCCGCATCACCTCGTCGACACCGGGAACCAGGAACAGCAGTCCGATGGCTGGCTCGGCAAGGATGTTGGTGAGGGTGTCGAGCCGGTTATTGCCCGGCCAATCCGGGATCGCGATGGTCGTGTCGTCGAGCACCCTCACGAAGCCTGGCAGATCCCCGCGCGGGGACGCGTCAGCAAGCCCGTCGGACCCCATCGAGGATATGACGAGAAACGGCGATAGCCCGATGAAGCTGCGGCAGTGCTTATCGAGCCGGTCGAGCTGCTTCTTCAGCGCGCGCTCGGTCGGCGGCGGGTAGATGGCGCGGAGCGCTTCGGTCGAGGTGATGGCAGCCATGTGAGCTTCGCTATTGCCTTTTCGTCGGCGAGAATGATTGGTCGGAGGCGGGAAACACTAGGCGAGCACCGAAGAGGAATCTAGAGCGAACCAGCTTTGGGAAGATTCCCGATGGTGCCGCAACATGGATAAACAGTGGTTGGTCGGGCGGGTCATTTCATGAGATCCGGCGAGGACCGCGCGATAAAGAGGGATTGTGGCGTGACCGATGCCGCGATGATCAGAGCACAGCCGCAGGTGCTGCGAGCTTTGGGTTGGATGGTGGTTGCTCTCGCCTCGTTCACGAGTGTCGCCATCGCCGGCCGCGAAGCCGCCCGTGGTGCAACCGTGCTCGAGATGATGTTCTACCGCTGCCTGATCTCGCTCGCGGTGGTGCTGATCGTCGTGCAGCTCGGTCCGGGCCTCAAGGCCATGCGCACGACACGCCTGCCGCTGCACCTCGTGCGAGGCAGCGTGCACTTTATTGCGCAGTACGCCTGGCTCAGCGCGCTGACGATGATCCCCCTGGCGCAGCTCTTTGCTCTCGAATTCACCGCGCCGATCTGGGTCGCACTGCTGGCGCCCTTGCTGCTCGGCGAGAACCTGACAAAGCTCAGGTTGGCCGCTGCGGCTCTCGGTTTCATCGGAACGATTATCGTCGCGCAGCCCGGAACCATGGCAATCGGACCCGGCGTCGGTCTGGCTCTCGTCAGCTCCGTCGGGTTTGCCCTCTCCATGCTGGCCACCAAGACGCTGACCAAGGGAGAAAGCCCGCTGCGCATCCTCTTCTACATGTTCGTCGTCCAGGCCGTGATGTGCACGCTCCTGCTTATCGGCGGCATTCGGCTGCCGGACGCCGTGACGATGCTCTGGATCGGGGTGATCGCTCTAGCCGGGCTCTCGGCGCATTACAGCCTCGTGCGCGCCTTTGCGCTGGCTGACGCCATTCTCGTCGCGCCCATGGATTTCCTACGCTTGCCGCTCGTCGCTGTGGTGGGCGTGCTCATCTACGCTGAGCCGCTCGACCCAATCGTGCTGTTCGGCGGCCTCGTGGTCATCGCGGGCAATGTGCTGAACTTGTGGGGAGAACGGCGCGCGAGGGCAAGCTGAGCCCGTCACTCCTTGCGCGGGATGCCGATCCGCCGGCCCGCACGCTCCGGCATACCGAGATGCGCACCTGCGATGCGGATGGCATCGAGCCGATCGAAGATCTCGCGCGGCCAGGGCACCGCACGACGCGCATTCGTGTCGACGTGGAGGAACATCCATTCCGATGTCGCGGCCAGCCAATCGTCAGCCGCATGACGCATCTCGCAGTAAAGGTGCATGCGCTTGGCGTCGACATCGAGCACGCGCAGGGCGACTCGAACGCGGTCCGAGCGAAAAACTTCGCGCAGATAGCAGATGTGCGCCTCGACAGCCATGTACGTGCAGCCAGTCTCCCGAACGTAATCGGGTCCCAACCCCACCGGAAGCAACATCTCGTCGAGCGAACGGTCGAAGATGACGTTGTAGTAGGCCATGTTGAGATGGCCGTTGTAGTCGATCCAGGTGGGATCGATCGCAATTGGCGAGGAAAGGAGTGGGACTTCAGGCCACTTATTCATGGCGTGGCTTCTCTTCCGTATTGGGCTCGGCGTGTACGAAACAGTTTCCCGCCAGACAGTCTATGCACAAGATAGAGCCCGCCGGCCACGGCTGCGGGCGGCCAGAACATGAGCAGAGCAAGCCACCGGGCCTGCCCCAGACTGAACAGATCGGCCTGCATGGCGGGAATTGGCGCATTCAGCAAGAGATGCGCCCCCATGCCGAGCAATCCACCCATCACGACATTTCCACCGGTCGCAATGGTGTAGAACAGGGGTACGAGAAAAAGTCCGTGCAATAGGCATGCGGAGACACGCTCGATCAAAAAGCCCCAGAATTGATAGAATGGAGCTGACTGCACCTCGGGAAGGCGCGCCGCCTGTTCCGCAACGAACCAGATTTCACCCACACCAAAACCGAGGCCCGCCGCCATCGCCATCCCCATCGTGCTGCCTGACGTTATGGCGCGACGGAACCGGTCCGAGAGAAGGACGAGCCATTTCGCCGGCTCCTCCGTAACTGGGGCCATCAGCAGCGCGACAGCGATTGTCGCAAAGCCCGGAACGAGGAGATCGCGGAGCCACCCCAACAGCGGTATTCGCACGAGGTAAAATGCAAGCGGCTGCAGAGGAAGCGCCACAAGGAAAACGAGGACTGCCGCCGATTTGTGCTCGGGATTGGCGAGGCGAAAAGCAATCCAGCCGCCGAGGAAAGTAGCGGTGATCGTAGCGATCACCGCCATGCCGTAGATTCCCATGAGAAACGCCTTTTTACTGCCGGGGCGCCGATTGGATCCGGTCGAGCGTCAAGCCTTGCGCGGGAAATAGCGCCGATAGAGTGCGATTGTAGCCGGCAAGATGAAGAGCTGCGCGATCAGCGATGCGAACAAGCACACTGCCGCCAGTCGCCCGAACAATCTCAAGGACGGCAAATGTGACAGCACGGTGACGCCCAACCCCAGCGCCAGCACGATGGTGGTCAGTACGATCACGGGCCCGATGTGGCGCATGGTGGCAGTGAGTGCCTCCGTCGCGTTTCCCGGGCCAGGCGGCAAACGCGTTTCCTCGATGCGGAAGCGGTTGAGGAAGTGGATCGTCGAGTCGATAGCCAACGCGAACGCCACCGTGATGGCGATGATCGACGCGAATTGCAGTCCCTCGCCCGTGAGCCATAGGAGTGCCCCCGTGGCGAAGATCGGGAAAAGCGATGGGAGAATGCTCGCTACGCTCACCAGCACTGATCGAAGCGCGATCCCTAAGAAGATGAAAATCACGAACATGTCGCCAACGAGCCCGATATTCAGCTCCCAAATGAGCTTCGCAGAGTTGCGGGCCGCAATTGCGGGCAGACCGGTGACGGAAATTTCGTAACCCTGGAACTCCTGGCGTACTGGGTCGAGCGCCTCGTCGATCTTGTCGACCACGGGCAGGATCTCGCTGGCATCGACGTCCGGCAGGCGCCCCGTCACGAGAACAGCCCGCTGGTCTTTATCGATGAAGCGCCGCACGAGATGCTCTGGCAAGAGGCCGACGTAAGCCTTGACGGTCTCGATGCGGTCGTCGCCCGCCTCGGCAAGCCAGCGGCGCAAGCTGTCGACGGACCAGACGTTGCCGAGACCGGCGACCTGCTCCAAGACCTTATGCGCACGCGCTATGACCGCGAAGGTCGCTGGATCGTACAGCGACTGCCCTTCCTTCATTTCGATCATCACATGGACGGGATTGGCCCCCGTCAGCTTCTGATCGAGCCGGCTCGTAGCGGCCAAGGCGTGCTCCTGGTCCGGCACCTGGTCCGCCAGTCTGTATTGAGGCTCGAGCTGGATGTAGGCCAGCCCAGTGAGGACGACGGAGGTCACGCCCATCAAGAAATATGGGGTAGGATAACGAATCACCCGATTGACGAGCCACCCGGTCAGGCGGGTGAGAAGGCCGACACCATCGTTCCGAACCTCGGCAGCGACCGCCACAGGCGCCTTCTCGCGACGGATCAACAGCGCGGCCAACGTCGGCACCACCACAGCGACGGCAATGTAAGACGTGCCGACTGCGAGCAGCGCCGCCTTGCCGAACGTGCGGATGAGCGCCGACTCCGCCCAGGAGAACGAGATCAGTGCCAAAGCCGCGTTCATCGCCGTCAGCAGGCACGCGGGCGCAACGTCGAGCACCGCATTGCGCGCCGCCGTAACCCGGTCGACCCCCGCCATGATGTCCCGGCGAATGGAGAAGACCAAGTGCATCGAGTCCGAGAACCCCGAGACCAGGATGAGCGGGGTCAGCACGTTGATGAAAAGGTTCAGGCGGTAATCGAGGCCGCCAACGACGCCGAGAGTCCAGAGGATGGCGATCGAGGGTCCGAGGACCGCAATCAGGGTCAGAGAAAGGCGCCGGAAGAAGAGATAGGCGATGCCGGCACCGACCAGGAAGCCGAGGCCGTTATAAATGAGCCGGTCGCGCTCAACGGCATTGCGGATCTCGAGCTGCATAACCGGCGCGCCGGTGAGCTTGACCGACAGGCCGGAGCCTTCGAGCGCCTCCTCAGCCGTTTTGAGTATATCCCCGATAACGGCTTTCGCGCCCTTCTCCCCGACGACCTCCCGATCGAGGGACATGACGATGAGCGCAAGCTGGCCGTCGTCCGACAGGAATTTGCCGGAGACGATGTCATTCGTCCGCAGCGCTTGAATGATGGCGTCGTATTCCGCGCCGTCGGGGAGCTCGTCCGGCACGATGGGCGGTGCATATCCGCTGGCATCGGGCTTCCCTCGGGCAGAGAGCATGGACACCAACCCGCCGACGCCGTCAGCGAGTTGTAGATCGATCACCGTGTTCGCGAACGCCTCAAGCTGCGGCCGCTCCAGCAGATTAGGCCCTTCCACGACCGCAAGAACGTCATATTCGCTGGAGGGGAAGCGGCGATCGATCTCCTCGTACTGTTGGAATTCCCGCGTGTCCGTGCGGAACAGCTCCGAGAGTGAGTCGTCGACCTTGAGCCGCATAACGCCAAGGAGCGCCAAGGCGCTCAGGATGACGATGATGATCGCCGAGACGAGCGGAGCTTTCAGCGCAATGAGCCCGAGACGGTCCAGACCGAAGCTCAGAGCGAAAGATCGTTGTGGCGTGCCATGGTCGGGCGGCATGCTGGACCCAACCCCTCCCCCGGGGTCTTGCTGGGATCTGTGATCGTTCATCAAGCTGCTGGCAAAAGCCCGACTCAAAGAAGTGCCGGAAGGGATGCTTGCCACTCGTGCCCCTCGAGGGCAAGCCTAGTGGCTTTGTGGAGCCTGAGCGAGGCCCCGTAACCCCTATCTGTTGCGGAACTGTGACATCAGCCTGAGCGAACGCGGAGGTGATGAGCCACCGCAAAGGTAGACCATACTGTTCCAAATTCGCTATTCACTACTCGCATGTTCGCGATCGCCGGAATTCCCTCGGAGAAACCGATGGCCGACAAGACTCTCGACACCAGAGGGTTGAACTGCCCGCTGCCGATCCTCAAGACGAAGAAGGCGATTTCCGAGCTGCCGAAAGGCGCCATCCTCGAGGTGCTGGCAACGGACCCGGGTTCGGTCGAAGATTTCCAAGCTTTCTGTGCGAGCACAGGCAACGAACTCGTCGAGCAATCCGAGGAAGCCGGCGTCTATCGCTTTCTGCTCAGGCACAGGTGAGTAGCGGGCCGGCCTCAATTCGGAATAGGCTCGAGCCGATACGAGCTGCGGGCTGCACGACCGCAAAGGGAGGAACTTCATGCCGGAAATGCGTTACCGGGTTCTGGGCCGGTCGGGAATCAGCGTCAGCGAGCTCTGCCTCGGCACCATGAACTTCGGCGGCCCGACGGACGAGGACGAGTCGCGACGGATCATCGACCATGCGCTGGAGAGCGGCGTCAATTTCATCGACACCGCCAACGTCTACACTGACGGGCGGTCGGAGGAGATCCTCGGGCGTGCCCTCGAAGGCCGTCGGGACCAGGTCATCCTGGCGACCAAGGTGGCGCAGCCGGTCGGGAAGAAGGGCGTGAACGAGCGTGGGCTTTCGCGCATCCACGTCATGCAGGCGGTTGAGGCGAGTCTCAGGCGGCTCAAGACGGACCACATCGACCTCTACTACACCCACCGCGTGGACCCGCAGACGCCCTGGGAAGAGGTGATCCGCACCTTCGGCGACCTGATCCGCCAGGGCAAGGTTCGCCACTGGGCGCTCTCCAACGTCCGCGGCTGGCACATCGCGCACGTATGCCACCTTTGCCGAGCCCTGGGCGAGCCCGAGCCGGTGGCGCTACAGCCCTATTACAACCTCATGAACCGGCAGCCCGAGGTCGAGGTGCTGCCCGCCGCGCGCGAGTTCGGCCTCGGCGTCGTGCCCTATAGCCCCATCGCCCGTGGGGTGCTGACCGGCAAGTACCGTCTCAACGCAGCGCCGGAGCCCGGCAGCCGTGCGGCCCGCCAGGACAAGCGCATGATGGAGACGGAGTGGCGTCCCGAGTCGCTCGGAATCGCCGAGGACCTTCAGGCCCATGCGAAAGCGCGCGGCATGAGCTTGATCGGGTTCGCCGTGGCTTGGGTGCTCAACAACCGCGCCATCTCCTCGGTCATCGCCGGTCCGCGGACGCTCGAACAGTGGAAGCCCTACTTGGGAGCGCTCGACGCCACCTGGACACCCGAAGATGAAGCCATCGTCGACCGGTACGTGGTCACCGGGCACCCGTCGACCCCTGGATACAACGATCCCGGATACCCGATCGAAGGGCGGTTCCCGGCGGTAACGGCTCGAGGCTGACCAGTCATCGGAACCACCGACCAACGGCCTGAATTGGCGCGGAGTCGCAAGCAGACGACCTAAGTCCGTAAGGCAGCCGCGGGAGGAGCGCCGGCATGAAGGACTGGAGACGGCAGGCAGTCGGGAGGCTATCCGCCAGCTTGGCGCAGTTCGTCACGATCTTGGCAGCCCTGCTCTTCGCGGTCAGTCCCGGCATGGCCACACCTGCCCAGGCCCCTGGCAGTCGCATCGTTCTCGATCTGCCCGAGGGGTTTGCCGCCTCGCCGAACTTCTCCGGTTTCGCCCACGTCTCGAACGGCACGACCATCATCCTGCTCGAGGTGCCCGCCTCCGCGTACCGCGAAATGGCAACCGGCCTTGCGCCCGAAACTCTGGCTCAGAAAGGCATTCTGGGCGCGAAGCAGGGAACGCTCGATCGCGAGGGGCCCTATCACTACGTCACGGGCGAGCAGCCTTCCAGCTCTGGCCCCTATGCCAAGCACATTTTGCTTTTCCAGGAAGGCCCCGTGGCCGCGCTGATCAGCATCAACGTGCCCAAGTCCGCCATGGAGAGCGGTAGCGCTGATCCGCAGACGTTCGAACGCATTCTCACGTCGGCCCGCATCGATCCCAAAGCCGGGGAGAAGCCGTTCCAGCTTGGCTACACCGGCCCGTTCCGCGACACGGGCTCCTTCATCGGTCAGTCCCACTTCTACGCCTATGGAGAAGACCTGGCGACGCCCGACCCGAGCCAGCGACCGACTCTCACCGTTGCCGCCGCACTGGATGCGCCGCGCATCGACGATCTTGATGCGACTGGGCGCGACGGACTAACTGGACTTGCCGGCGGGAGGACGCCGGAGGCCGTCGAAAGCCAGTCCATCGAGATCGCAGGCCTCGAAGGGATCGAGCAGGTCGCACCACCTGCTGAGGGCGCACGCCCCGGCCTTTATCAGGTCATTCTGCGTGGCAAAGGCGGTGGCTACTATCGGATCGTCGGCAGCGCCCCAGCCGTATACTGGCCCACCCTGCTGCCTGAGTTTCGTAAGATCGCCGCGAGCTTCACGCCGCGCCCCTGAAGGCTTGACAGCCCAACCGGCCTCTCTCATAAGTCCGGTTCACTTCCTCTGTTTCCGGGCGGTTAGCTCAGCGGGAGAGCACACGCTTCACACGCGTGGGGTCACTGGTTCAATCCCAGTACCGCCCACCATCTCTGTCGAGCAGGGTGAGATTTCAGCAGCGATTTCGCGGATACCGAGGGCCGCGTTGTGGCTCGAAGGCTTTGCGGTCGTCTTCATCGAGAACAGCGACTGACTTCACACATGGCGTAAGGAAAGTCCGAAATTCCGCGAATAGGGGGAAGTTCCCGGCCACGCGCTGGGACTCTCTGGAACAATGCGGTCTGATTAACTTCGTGGGCTCTGAGCGGCCGGCGACCGCGTTTCATTTTAGGGATGACACGCTCATTTGACGAGGAGATAGGCAGCGAGCCAGCTCTATCTGCGTTTTCCCAGAAAGCGCAAGGCTCCGGAAAAACATTCCGCGTATTGTCCTGAACCAAGTTTCTCAGGATATCCCATCGTGATTTTGTCTCGAGGATGAGCACCTCGACAGCCTGAGATGTAGACGTCACTTTTCCGACCACATGCTCGCCACCCTCTAACGCAACTTTGCTATAACTGTTCGATCGTGCACTGATCCACAGTCATCTGCTCGCCGAATTTGCCCTATATCAAGCGCTTGCTCTTATAATGAACCTTTTCATGCCCGCGGACCCGTTCGCGGAATGCTGGATCGAGCAGATCTTGTCTGTTCCACCACCTCGACCTAGGTTGGCTGCCATGATGTTCAGCTCAACATTCTTCCCCCTGATCTGAGGACCCGAAGTGGTTTCGGTGCATCCGCGCCGATTGGATCAGGATGGCTGCGCTTGTGCGCGGTTGCCAAATGGAGAATGTCATGCCCAATACCGAGCACATCGGCCTGACCTCCCGTCAGGTCCAGAGTTTCATCGACGACGGCTTTGTCAGAATCGAAAATGCCTTTAGCGCCGCCCTTGCAAAGCAGTGCAGGGACGAATTGTGGGCTGATATCGGCCTATCGCCTGACGAACCGGAACACTGGACTGAGCCGGTTATCCGAGTGGCGTCGAAATTCTCCCCACCCTTCGTTGAAGCTGCCAACACGCCGCTCCTGCACAAAGCCTACGATCAGCTCGTCGGTGAGGGCCGCTGGCTCGCGCCCAAAGGGTTGGGAACATTTCCGATCCGCTTTCCATCGCCACAAGCCCCCGGTGATGATGGCTGGCATGTGGACGTGAGTTTCGGCGACTCTCCGGATTACATGGAGTGGCGGGCCAATGTGAAGAGCAGCGGCCGCGCATTGCTGATGCTGTTCCTATTCTCCGATGTTGGCCCCGATGATGCACCGACGCGGATACGGAAAAGCTCGCACTTGATCATTGCGCGGGAGTTGCTGCCCTACGGGGAGCGAGGCGCGACGCTGAGGCAGCTATCTGCCGACGGCTATGCCTCGACGGAGCATTGCGAACTCGAACTGGCAACAGGCGCGGCCGGCACCGTCTACTTGTGCCACCCGTTCCTTGTTCATGCTGCGCAAGCCCACCGAGGTAAACAACCGCGCTTCATGGCACAACCGCCGCTGCTGCCGAGGGGTGAGTTCGATCCCGCGTTGCCCCCCTCGCCAGTGCAGGTCGCGATCCGACAGGCATGTGGGCTGACGTTCTGAAATGGAGAACATCCGGGGCTGCTCGGCGGCCCTGGATTTTCCCGCCCACCATTTCCCGCCGAGCGTAGGTCAACAGGACCCAAGTCGGAGACAGCCTCTACCACACGCGCGCTGACTGCTGTTGCTTCATCTGAACGTGGTGACCGGCAGTCGGGCGATAACTTATGAGAGAGCGGGTCTCAGAGCTGGTGCGTCGAGGAGCTTTGCTTCATTAGGACGCCACCTGTGCTCCTCTTGGCAATGAGGGCATTTCGCATTGAGCGGCATATCGGGAAGTGCTTTAAAGCTGTCCTCGTCCAATTCCAGCCTGAGCGGATAGTCTCGGCCGGTAATCGGGCAGACCAGCACGAGCTGTCCCGTCCGCAAGCGTGCCATCGTTTCCTCCACACTGCTGCGGAAATTTAGCACGCCGACGATGTACAAGTTCCATTCGGCACTGCGAACCAGCCATGCGGATTCCGCATGACTGATTGCCAAGTCTTTCCGAAACTTGACGAATTGGAGTGCTTTTGCAGTCGAAAGCTGAAAGGGGCCGTTGGCGTTCACCTCCGGTCGATTTCCCCTCGTCCAAACAAAAACACCGGCACGCCCAGAGCCAATATAGCAATTCCCAATATCGCGCCTAGTCCCGTGTAAACCACGCTCGAGTAGAACAAGTACGCTGAGGTCATGCAGAACAGCGCCGGCGTCAACGGATAGAGCGGCACGCTAAACCCGCGTGACCGTTCGGGATCGCTCCAGCGGAACAGGAACAGCGAGAGCCCCACCAGCAGCATGAATCCCCAGAATACAGGCGCCGTGTATTCCACCATCGTCTGGAAGCCGTTGCGCGCCTGGGCGCCGAAGCCGACGAGCACGAGTGCGATGGCGGCCTGGAGCAAGAGTGCGTTCGCAGGTGCTCCGATATCTTCGCTCAGGCGCGAAAGCGATGCGAGTGGGCGGAAGTCGCGACCCAAGGCCAGATTGCTTCGAGCACCCGTGAAGATCGTCGCGTTGAGCGTGCTGAGCGCGGTGACGCAAACGATGAGGCTCAGCATTGCGGCCCCGAAGTTGCCGAAGGTGGCGGCTACAGGCTCGATCATCACCGTGTCCGCCCGCCGCAACCCCGACAGGCCGAGCATCGAGAGCAGCGCAAGATTGGTCACCACATAGACCGCCATCACGACGCTCGTGCCGAGCAGCAGCACGCGCACCATGTTGCGACCCGGCTCGCGTACTTCGCCCGAAAGATAGGCCGTCTCGTTCCAGCCTCCGTAGGTGAGCAGGATGAACACCATGGCAAGCCCTGCCGCGCCAGTCGGAGGTGCCGTCTCGAATGTAGAAGGCCGTGGCTCCGCCGCAAACCCGCTCGTCGCAACCAAACCGATCGCGGTGAGAGTAAGACCAGTAAGCGCGAGCTGAGTGCGTCCGCTGAGCGTCGTTCCAAGGAGCTGCAAAATGGTAAGCGCAGCCACGGCGCTGGCGGCGTGGACCGCTGCGCCATACGCGCCGAGCGGCAGCAGCTTCGTCGCATAGTCACCGTAGACGAATGCGACCGCGGCGATAGCGCCCGTCTGCATCACCGTCATCCGGCCCCAACCGAACAGGAAGCCGAGGCTCCGGCCATAGGCCCGGGTGAGGTAATGGTATTCGCCGCCGGCGTCGGGATAGGTCGATCCGAGCTCCGCGTAGCAAAGCGCGCCGACGAGCGTGAGCAAACCACCAGCGACCCAAAGGGCCAGAAACTCGGCCTCGCTCGAGACATTGGCCGCTGCGATCGGCGGCGTCTTGAAGATGCCGATCCCGATGACGATGCCGACCAGCATGGAGCTGGCCTGCAGCACCGAAAGCGTTGGCGTGGGTTGGCTGACCGGTTCTAACCGAGCTGAGGGACGCCATAGTTTGCTGACACGACGCGTTGTACGGGGCCGAAGGCTCGGTCGTGGTCGCAGGCGTTCGCGGGGACGAGGTCGAGCCATCACGAGCGGCGCTTGGCCTGCCAGTCGTCGCCTTCGATCCGTTCCTCAGCAAGCCGGCCCTGATAACGGCGAGTCTCACCATTCTCGCCCCGCAGTTCGAAGGTGATCCGCTCGCCTTCCATCCGGGCATTCTCGAGCGGCACCTGCCGGCCGTCTATCTCCGCCTCTCCGTCGATTTCCTGGTATCGCTGCTTCAGCGCGAGCGCGAAGTCCCTGCCGCCGTACTGGTCGCTTACCTGCCAGCGGCCCTCGACCGAGCCTGGCACGACCCACATGTAGACGGTCTTCCTTCCAAGCTCGACCTTTCTGTCCGGCTTCCAGTCACCCATGTCCCAGTCATGCGAGACGACTCGCGTGCCGGGCTTCAGCTCCTTCAAGATCTTGGGGCGCAGCTTGATGTTCACGGAGGGCAGCAGATAGAGCGTGAGGATCGTGGCATCACTGATGTCCGTCTCAAACAGGTTCTCCTGACGGAAGGTCACCTTGTTAGAGACACCTGCCCGTTCGGCGTTCTCCCGTGCTTCGGCAATCCTGCGTGGATCGATGTCGATCCCGAGCCCGCGGGTGCCGAACCGCTCGGCCGCCGTGATCGGCAGGCGGCCGTCGCCGGATCCAAGGTCAATGAGGAAATCCTCGCCCGTCGGCGCCGCCAACTCCAGCATCTGATCAACGACGGGGCGGGGCGTCGGTACGTACGGAACATCGAGCGACGGGCGTTCGGTCTGTGCTACCGGAGGCGCTGCCCAGGGGGTTCCAGCAGACATGATCAGCATGGACGCGAGCGCAGCAAACGAAAGGGTACCGACGAGCTTCGTAGCAGCCGCCATCGTGCAAGCTCCCTGGCATTGGTCCCGGCTTTTGGTGTTCCGCGATCAACGTCAGGTGCGTAGGTACTGTTCCGGGACGGAGTTTGCCGGCTGCCGCGGCCGCGCCCTATTAGCTGTCGAGTCGCCGCGCCGATGGCCCGAGTTGGCTCAGAAACAAACCGAACCGCATGAGCCCTTCCGGCCATGGGCCGTGTCCGGAGTCGGCATCGATGTGCCCGGCATCGCCAGCGGGCACCAGTGTCGCGCCCCAGGCTTCGGCGAAGCTGCGTGCCCGCTCCATGGAGCAGAACGGATCGGAGGACGAGGCGATCACGACGGCCGGAAAAGGCAGAGGCTGGAGCGGCACGGGCGTGAAGCCGCCGTGCACCTCGGGGAAGGCATTCACGTCCTCGAGATCCGCTGGGGCCACGAGGTACGCACCGACCACGTTGAGCTCGGAAAGCGCCGGCGCCGCATGGGCCACCGCTGCCACTCCGGATCCGTGGGCAACGAGCACCACGGGGCGCGTCGCCTGCCGAACGGCTTCGATGATCCGGCCGACCCAGGCGTCCCTCTGTGGCCGGTTCCAGTCGTCCTGAGCCACGATGCGTGCGGTCTTGAGGCTCCGCCCCCAGCGCGACTGCCAATGGTCGGGCCCTGAGCCCGACCATCCCGGGAGAAGCAGGATGTCGACATCGGAAGTACGCATGCGCTCGCCACGTCAGGTTTCGCCAAACACTCGCTTGAAAATGGTGTCGACGTGCTTGATGTGGTAGCCGAGGTCGAACAGCTTTTCGAGCTCTGCCCGTGACAGCTTGGCGCTGACCTCGGGATCGGCGGCGAGCAAGCTCAGGAAATCCCCTTCCCCGCGCCACACCGGCATGGCGTTACGTTGCACGAGGCGATACGCGTCCTCGCGCGACACGCCGGCCTGGGTCAGCCCCAAAAGAACCCGCTGCGAGTGGATGAGCCCGCCCAGCCGGTCCAAATTCTTCTGCATGTTCTCCGGATAGACGACGAGGTTCTCGATCACCCCGGCAAGCCGGTTGAGGGCGAAGTCGAGCGTGACCGTCGCATCTGGGCCGACCATCCGCTCGACGGAGGAGTGCGAGATGTCCCGCTCGTGCCAGAGGGCGACGTTCTCCATGGCCGGCAACGCGTAGGCGCGGACCATGCGCGCAAGCCCTGTCAGGTTCTCGGTGAGCACCGGGTTGCGCTTGTGCGGCATGGCGGAGGAGCCCTTCTGGCCCTCTGAGAAGTACTCCTCGGCTTCCAGCACCTCGGTGCGCTGCAGATGCCGGATTTCGATCGCCAGCCGCTCGATCGAGGACGCGATTACGCCGAGCGTCGCGAAATACATGGCGTGACGGTCCCGCGGGATGACCTGGGTCGACACCGGCTCGGGCTTCAGGCCGAGTTGCTTGGCCACGTATTCTTCGACCCGCGGATCGACATTGGCGAAGGTGCCGACCGCGCCCGAGATGGCACAAGTCGCTACTTCGGCCCGTGCATTCTCCAGCCGCTGACGGGCCCGCGAGAATTCGGCGTAGGCGTAAGCCAGCTTCACACCGAAGGTGGTCGGCTCTGCGTGAATGCCGTGGCTGCGTCCGATCGTCACTGTATTCTTATGCTCGAAAGCCCGCTTCTTGAGCGCCGCGAGCACGCGGTCGATGTCGGCCAGCAGGATGTCCGCTGCGCGCACGAGCTGGACATTGAAGCACGTGTCCAGCACGTCGGAGGACGTCATGCCCTGGTGGACAAAGCGGGCCTCCGGCCCCACATGTTCAGCGAGATGAGTGAGGAACGCGATCACATCGTGTTTCGTGACTCGCTCGATCTCGTCGATGCGGGCCACGTCGAACTTGGCGGTAGAGCCTTTCTCCCAGACCGCGTCTGCGGCTTCCTTGGGGATGATCCCCAAGTCGGCCATGGCGCTCGCCGCATGGGCCTCGATCTCGAACCAGATGCGGAAACGCGTCTCCGGATCCCAAATTCGAGTCATCTCCGGGCGGCTGTAGCGGGGAATCATGCGGCTCTACCTCCTATTGACAGGCGCTGGCCTAGCAGACGACACCGTGGGCATCAATGCAGCCCAATGCGCACACTCGGCTTTTGACAACGCGATCGGTTCACTAGCTCCATGACCTCCGATGTACTCGTCCTAGGCGCCGGCATGGTCGGCGTATCGGCAGCTTTGCACCTGCAAAAGCGTGGCCGCTCCGTCGTGCTCGTCGACCGCCGCGGTGCGGCCGAGGAGACCTCCTATGGCAACGCCGGCCTGATCCAACGCGAAGCCATCGTTCCGTACGGCTTCCCGCGCGAATTCAAGAAGCTGTGGCGGTATGCGTTCAACATGCTGCCGGAGGCGCACCATCACTGGAGCTCGCTTCTCGGGAACGCCGCCTGGCTATTCAAATATTGGCGCCATTCCTCCCCGGAGCGTCTGGCAGCTTCGGCGCGCGCCGCCCGTCCCCTCGTCGAGCGCTGCATCATCGAGCATCGCGCCCTCATGGAGGACGCAGGAATCACGGATATGATCCGCGAGACGGGCTACCTGAAGCTGTTTCGCACCAATGAGCGCTACGACCAGTATTTGCGCCAGCAGGAAGAGGTCAAACGCGAGTTCGGTGTCGGTTTTGAGCAGCTGGACCCGGCCGCACTTCGCAAGCGCGAACCATACCTCACCGGCAACTTCGCGGGCGGCCTGCTGATGCCTGATCCGGTCAGTGTGGCTGATCCGAGTGCTGTCGGGAAGGCTTACGCCGATCTCTTCACACGACGCGGCGGCAAGTTCATTACCGCCGATGCGCGCACGCTCGAGGCCACCATGGACGGATGGCAGGTGCACACGGTCGACGGTCCGGTCAAGGCCCGCGAGGTCGTGATCGCGCTGGGCCCGTGGTCGGATGAAGTGCTGAGGCGGCTTGGGGTCCGTGTTCCACTCTGGGTGAAGCGCGGCTACCATGTCCACTTCCGCGTTCGCGGTGATGCCGTGCTCAACGGGCCGACGTTCGACATCGAGAGCGGCTTTGTGCTTGCGCCGATGACCCGCGGCATCCGATTGACCACCGGCGCCGAATTCGCGCACCGCGACGCGCCGAAGACACCCGTGCAGCTCGAGAAGCTCGAGCCGGTCGCCCGTGCCATGTTCCCGCTTGCCGACCGGGTCGAAGACAAGCCTTGGATGGGCGCCCGGCCTTGCCTGCCTGACATGCTGCCGATGATCGGCCCTGTCCCCGGCCATCGCGGTCTGTGGGCGGACTTTGGCCACCACCATCTCGGCTTCACGCTTGGCCCCGCAACGGGACGCCTGCTCGCAGAGATGATTACGGGCGAACCCCCGTTCACCGATCCGTGGCCGTATCGGGTAGACCGCTTTCGGTGAGCCAGCCCCCGGGAGTCCCTTGACTCACTCATAACCACGCAGTTATGAATGATCCATAACCACAGAGTTATGGGTCATTCATGCACGTCCAGCCGGATCACCTCTTCGCTGCCCTCGCCGATCCCACTCGGCGGAGCATCTTCGAGCGGCTGAGCCGCGATGGGGAGCAGCCAGTCCGCGCCCTCACCGCTGGGGCCGGCGTATCCCAGCCGGCCATTTCCAAACACCTCAATGTGCTGAAACAGGCTGGCCTCGTGCGCGACCGGCGGGCCGGCCGGGAAACCCACTACAGCGCCAATCCAAAGGCCCTGCAGCCGCTCGTCGACTGGCTCAGCTTCTACGCGGCGTTCTGGAGCCAGCGGCTCGACGAACTCGAAGACCTTCTCGATCGCATGGATCAGTAGCAAGCGAGGAGAAGCGATGAGCGACAGCGGACCCAGGCGATCCCTCGTTTTCGAACGGCAGATGAAACATCCACCGGAGAAAGTTTGGCGGGCGCTGACCGAAAGTTACCTGATTGCCGAATGGCTGATGGAGAACGACTTTGTCCCCAAAGTCGGTCATCGCTTCACAATGCGCGCCGTGCCCCTCCCCGGCTGGTCCGGCATCGTCAACTGCGAAGTGCTCGCCGTCGAACCGCCGCACCGGCTGAGCTACCGCTGGGGCGACGGTACGGAATCCGACAGCGGCCTCGTCACCGTCGTGACCTGGACGCTCACGGCGCGAGACGGCGGCACGCTCGTGCGCATGGAGCAATCCGGTTTCCGGGCGCCAGACGAGCTCGCTTTCAAACGCATGGGCAAAGGCTGGCCGCGTGTGCTCGAGCTTCTCGATAACGTCGCTGCCCGCACGAATTGATCGATAGTCCGGAGGTTCGTATGCCGCTCGCCCGCATTGCCATAGTGTATCACAGCGGTTGGGGACACACGGCTCGGATGGCCGAAGCAGTAGCCGCTGGCGTCGAGGAGGTCGAAGGCGCAGAAGCCCTGCTGATGACGATCCAAGATGCTCAGTCGCGGTGGGATGATCTGGCCTCCGCGGACGCCATCATTTTCGGCTCGCCAACCTACATGGGTGGCGTTTCTGCGCAGTTCAAAGCCTTTCAGGAAGCGACGTCGAAGGCCGTCATGGCAAAGGGATTTGCCTGGAAGAACAAGATTGCCGCCGCTTTCACCAACTCGGGTGCCCGATCCGGGGACAAACTCGCCACGTTGGTGCAAATCGCGCTGTTCGCCGCCCAACACGGCATGCACTGGATCAACCTCGACCTGCCGCCAGCCAACAATTCGACGAAAGGATCGGAAGAGGATCTGAACCGGCTGGGCTTCTGGCTGGGCGCGGCGGCCCAGTCGAACACGGATCAAGGTCCGGACCTTGCACCCCCGGAATCGGATCTCCTGACGGCTCGGCATCTCGGGCGGCGTGTGGCTCAGGTGACCTTGCAGTTCGTCCGCGGACGTTTGGCGGAAAAGCTCGCGCCGATCGGCGCATCGCACTGAGGCTACGCGCGCTGGAGATCTCTCTGCAGGATCGGACGCGCCGGATCGGGGACACAGCGGGAATTCGGGCCATCCCAGATCCCGCCGGAGTCGATACAGCGCTGGACCTCGCGTTGTCGCGTCTGCTGCCAGACCAGCAAAGCGATCAGAAGCGCCGTTACGCCAATCGCAATGGCCCAGCGGGTGCGTGTCACGGATAAAGGTCCCGATAAGCCGGAGGGCCGGCCCACGCCTCACTCGGTACGGCAGCCTCGTACACGCCGCGGGCGACGGCGCGGGCCAGGCAGTCGGCCGCAGCCTGGCCGATTTCGGTGAGATCGATCGTCCGATTCTCCAGCGGCTCGTCCTGGATTGAGACTGCGATCACCATATCGCCGTCCATTGGCGCATGGGCCGGTCGTATGGCACGGCCCAACCCGTCGTTGGCCATGATCGATAGCCGCTTCGCCTCCGCCTTGGTCAGCTGAGCGTTGGTGGCGACGAGAGCGATCGTCGTCGATGGTGGCGCCGCACCCTTGATCCTGAGTTTATGGGCTTCAGCCGGCACGCGAGCCGGCAGGCCGTGGCCCCCAAATTCGCGGCCTACTTCGTAGGCACCGGCCCAGAAGTGAGGCCCGTCGCCAATCGTCACCGATCCAACCGCATTTACAATGGCGAGCGCGCCA
>Ga0180216_1000421_pt1 | contig 45782 bp, 26 predicted proteins | sample eDN3rd37CBELigMG_FD_128879 | JGI IMG/M metagenome (GOLD analysis project Ga0180216, IMG submission 128879) | Enriched Miracle-Growth compost microbial communities from Emeryville, California, USA - eDNA 3rd pass 37_C BE-Lig MG (version 2)... ...
AACGACCCCGGATTGACCTTCAAGAGGTAGCCGGGGTCGTGGGTGATCAGTCGTCGCCAAGCCACCTTCTCCCCCAAGAGAAGGTGGCCGCGGGCGCCGTCGGATTCGCGGTTGCGCCTCGATGGGGGGCCAGAAGGGCAATACCCTCCCATCGAGCCGGGATTTCGCGAGGGAATTGGCGGGAGCCTCGCCCTGGCCTGATGAAAAGTTGGTGTTGACCGGGCATTTCGTCGCGTTCAGGCATCACGGATTCGTCGCGCCGTCTCGCGGTTTTGAACCCGGGGGGCGGGCGCTCCCGCCTGCCCTAACCCCGATGTTGGTTTCTGGGCGGGCGGGAACGCCCGCCCCCGAAGAAACAAATCCGGGACGAGGGTTGAAGCGGGTCAAGGCCACCTTTTCATCAGCCCAGACTCGCCCTCCCGGGAAAATCGCCCGCGCAACCCCTGGGGGGAGAGGGATTTCCGTTCCCGGATTTGGCAACCCATCCAACGGACGCCCGCCTGAATCTCGCGCGATCAACGACAAAGGGCGAGGCTGGGCGTCAGCGCGGGGGCCGGCTCGACGCGGTCGCCGCCAAGGGCGCGGGCCGAGGAAAGGGCCGACAGAGCCGCGGCGCGAAGTCCGGCGAGGTCCGAGGCCCGCGACGGGTACGCCGCCGCGCCGATCGAGACGGTCAGGCCGGGAGCGTCGGAGAGCAGGTCCGCCCTCTCGGCCACGGCCCGGCGGAGCTTTCCCGCCACGGCCAGCGCGTCGTCGATCTCGGCGCGGGGCAGGACCACCACGAGCCGGCCGTCGTCGAGACGAGCGGCGAAGTCGCTGGAACGAATCCGCGACGCGACCTCGCAACCGACGCTCCGCGTCGTTCGGTCGGCCTGGTCGGCCCCCAGCAGCGCCCGAATGCCGTCAATCCGGTCGACCGCCACGCACAGCAGCGCCAGAGACTCCGAATAGCGCTGCGCCTGGTTGAAAAAGAGCGGGAGAACCGCGTGGAGAAACGTCTCGTCATGGACGCCGGGGATCGGCGCCCCGGCGACGAAGGAGGAGGAAGCGGGCGGGTCCACGCGCAGCCTGACGCCGCGGACGGACGCCGGCGGGTCGACCCGGGGGGCCTTCGCCAGCCGATCCAGGGCCCCCGCCGCGGTCCTCCCAAGCGCCTCAAGGCGACGACGAACCATCCCCGCTCGCTCATCAAGCCGCTCAAGCGGCTCGTCCGCGACGAGCCATCCCCAGATTCGGGCGCCGGGACGCGCAGCGACGACCGCCACCTCGACTCCCGGGAAAAGCCCCCTCTTTTGCAGCGGAACGAACCGCGTCAACCCCGTCCCCATCAACCGCCGCGCCGCGCTGGCGAGGGTCCGCTCGATCGCCGGGGCGTCCACCGCGCCGGCGATCTCCCTGACGAAGTCATCCATCAGGTCTCCGACCCATACCTCCACGCTCGGTGAGGCCGAACCGGTCTCCGACCGACCGTTCGCCCCGACGCCGCTCCGCGGATCGATTTCAAAGAACATGGCGATCCTCGTCGATGATTCGCCCCCCCGGCGCGGCCGCGGCGGGAGGGACTTCGCCCCTGGTGGTTGATCCTTCTGGTTGAAGCGTAGGCCATGAATCAACGCGAGCATGGACGCTCGAAAAAGAAATAGCTCTTGCCGGGAACGCGAAAATCGGCCAGGATGCCCGCCCTCTCGATTCCTGAAGACGAGCCGGAGTCGGCTCGGGCCGCGGCGGCCTCCCATCTGGTTCTCCGGCCGCGCCAGCCATCGAGAAGAACGGCGAATCCGAGACTTTCTTGGCTCACGTCCCCCAGCGCGGTTCGGACGCCGATCCAGTCGCAAGGCCGAAGGCGGGCTCCGACCGATCCCCCTAGGCATTCCAAAGAGCCCCGACGCGACGCGCCGGGACGGCCCGCGGGGGAGGCGCCGGCGCGGGGACATCACGTGGCGGCGAATCGAGCGGGATGGCAGGAGTGGGGTCCGAGATCATGAAGAGAAGGCGCATCGTCGCGATGATCGGCACGATCGGGACCGCCGCGCTGGGCCTGGGGCCAATCGGATGCGTCGGGGGCGGGTTCTCCACGGCGCGAGTCAAGCAGATCTTCGCGGCTCAGCCGGTCGCCGAGAACCCGCTTCTCGTCCCCGTTGACGACTTCGAGGCCGTCTGGAACAAGACGGTCGCCGAGGTGGGGGCGTACTTCGAGATCGCCTCGGAGAACCGGCTGGCCCGGACGATCATTACCGAGCCGAAGATCAGCGCGACGATGTTCGAACCCTGGCTGGGCGACACCGTGACGCTCGGCGACCGGCTGGAGGCCTCGCTGCAAACAATCCGCCGGTTCGCCATCATCAAGATCGAGCCGGCGGCGGCGGGAGGTTATCTGGTCAAGGTGGAGGTCCACAAGGAGCTTGAAGACCTGGCCAAACCCGACCGGCAGGCCATGGGGCGGGCCGTGTTCAACAACGAATTTCCGGTCAATCGACCGCGACTGGCCGTCGGCCCGGTTCCCGTCGCCGCGGGCTGGATTCCCCGCGGTCGCGACTCCAACCTGGAGCAGGCGATCCTCGCGGGCGTTCGCAACGCCTTCTTTCTCTGAGCCCTCGGGCCGAACCGGATCCATCCGGCCCGACCTCGATTCGATTGGCTCGATTCGGCTCGGCTCAGTTGGCGTTGAACGTCCACCAGGCGCCGGCGCCGGCGATGCCGATGAAGCTGATGGTGGGGTCAAGCAGGGCCGCGCGGTGGGCCGGCGAGGCCATCCACATCGCCTCGACGCCGGGGAACCCGCCCATGCCGGAGTTCTGGAACCGGGCCGGGCCCATGACGAAGTGACCCAAGCCCCGAGCCGCCTGCTGGTCGTTGTTCATCGCGGCCCAGTTCGAGAGGTTCGGGTCGTGGCTGACCGGGCCCAGGCCGTACGAGGCCCGAATGCCGTTGAGCCAGGCGGTGAAGCCGTAGGGATCGCCCCACGATTGCGCTTGCGCCGGCGCTGGAGCGGCGGCGGCTTCGGCCGCGGGTTGCTGCTGGGCGTACTGAACCGGCTCGGCGGCCGGCTGCTGAGCGTACTGAACCGGCTCGGCGGCCGGCTGCTGGACGTACTGAACCGCCGGAGCGGCGGGCTGCTGAACGTATTGAACCTGCCCGGCGGCGGGCTGGACGTATTGAACTTGCCCGGCGACGGGCTGGTAAGTCTGGGGAGCCATGACGGCCTGGGCCGCCTGGTACAGGGTGGTGGGAAAGACGAACGTCGGCGCGGCGGGCGCCGCGACGACTCCAGGAGCCGCTTCGGTCTGGTAGTAAACCTGCTGCTGAGCCTCGGCCCGCGAACCAACCGCGACGACGACGGCGAAAGCCAGGAACAGCCGACTCAAGATGCTGGGCTCAATGGTGGTGCTGGACAATGGACATACCCTCGGTAACCGCGCGGGCGGCGCCGCTCCGTTGTGGCGCCCGCAATCGCCGGAATCGAGCCCGAACTCGGGAAAAATCGATTCAAGCTCCCCCGGCAAGACCCGCCTGGAATGCCAAAATGGGATTCCCCTCCTCAAAATGCAATTCCTTTTTCCGGCATCCCATAATATTCAACAAATGTAAACCGCTCTGCCGGATTTCGATCTTTTCACGTCCACATAACATCGCGCAAGGATTCCGCCGATGCGTTTAGCCGACGCGAGCCGAGCGGCGCAACCCGATATCTGGTCAAGAAAAGCGAGTTGCTCCGCCCCCTTCGCAAAGAACGCGCCGACGTGGTTTCCGGGTCCGCGCGGACCCTCCGCGGATCGTCGGCCGCGGCGCCGAAACGTCCGCTCAAGGGGCGCGTCGGAGGCCTCGAAACCCCGGTCCGCCGCGACTCGGCGGCGAGCCGAGCGACGAACCAGGGAACATGAAGGCTTCTTCATCCCATTTCTGTCGGACACCGACGGATGGCTGGTTTCAGCGGGCGATGGGTGATTGTCTCAATACGAGACCGGATGGGGCTCGGGGTCGGCGAACCAATGGTAGATGGCTGGAAGCACCAATGCCGTCAGCATGGTTGAGGTGAACAGGCCGCCGATGACGACGGTCGCCAGCGGGCGCTGAATCTCGGCGCCGGGGGTGGTCGCCAGCGCCATCGGAATGAAGCCCAATCCGGCGACCAGGGCCGTCATGAGGATGGGCCGGATGCGCATGATCGACGCCTCGCGGGCCGCGGCGTTGGGCTCCAGCCCGTCTTGCCGCAGGTGCTCCACCGCGCTGATCCAGACCAGGCCGTTGAGCACCGCCACGCCAAACAGCGCGATGAAGCCCACCGCCGCCGAGATCGAAAACGGCAACCCGCGCAGCCAGAGGGCGAAAATCCCGCCGGTGGCGGCCATCGGCACGGCCGTGAAGATCAAGAGGGCCAGTCGGGTTGAGTGGAACGAGCTGTAAAGCAGGAGGAACAGCAGGCAGAGGGCGATCGAGGCGACGATCGCCAGCCGCTTCGAGGCCGATTCGAGGTGCTCGAACTGGCCGCCCCAGCGGAAGACGTAGCCGGGGGGCTGCTCGACCTCGGCGTTGATCGCGTCGCGGGCCTCGTGGACGAAGCCGGCGATGTCGCGGCCGCGGACGTTGACGCCCACGTACACCCGGCGCTCGACGTTCTCGCGCTCCACCTCGCTGGGTCCCTCCTCAAGCGTGATGTCGGCCAGGTCCTTCAAGGGGATGGGCCGGCCCATCGGGTCGGTGATCCGGATCGAGCTGATCCGCTCGACGTCGTTGCGCCACGACACCGGCAGCCGAATTTGCAGGGGGCGGCGTATCTGCCCCTCGAAGACGGTGCCGACGGTCGTTCCCCCCAGGGCCGAGACCACGTCGAGCACGTCGGACCCCTTCACGCCATAGCGGGCCAACTGGTCGCGGCGGACGGCGATCTTGAGCATGGGAAGCGTGCCCGAGGAGGGAACCTTGATGTCGTGCGCGCCGGGGATCTTCGCCAGCACGCGCTCCACCTCGATCGCCTTCCGCCGCAGCACGTCGAGGTCGGGCCCGTGGATCAAGAGGGCGACGTCGCTTTTGACGCCGGCGACCAACTCGTTGACCCGCATCTCGATCGGCTGGCTGAAGCCGAACTTCACCCCCGGGACGTTCTCGGAGAGCAAGGCGTCCATCTGCTCGATCAGGTCGTCGCGACTGACCCCCTCGCGCCACTCCTCGCGAGGCTTGAGCATGGTCCAGACGTCGGTCTGATGGACCCCCATCACGTCGTTGGCGATCTCGGGCCGGCCGGTCTTGCAGAAGACCGTGCGGACCTCCGGAAGGGTCATCAAGAGCTGTTCAATCTGGGTGGAGACCGGCACCGCCCGCTCAAGGGCCACGGAGGGAATCTGCACCGCCTCGATAAGGATGTCGCCCTCGTTGAGCCGGGGCATGAACTCGGCGCCGAGGTTGTAGCCGATGGGGATGCTCGCCACGACCAGGGCCGAGGCCAGGCCGACCGCCCAAACCGGCCGGGCGAGGAACCGATCAAGAAGCGGGACATACACTCGCTTGATCTGGCGGATCAACCAGATGTCCTTCTCGCTGGGCTTGGCGCCGAGCCCCAGCGAAGCCATCACGGGCATGAACGTGAGCGACAGGACCAGCGAGCCGACCAGGGCGAAGATGACCGTCAGAGCCATCGGCCGGAAGAGTTTTCCCTCCGAGCCCTGAAGCGCCAGGATCGGCAGGTAGACGATGGTGATGATCAGCTCGCCGAACATGGTCGGTTTGCGGACCTCGATGGCGGCGTCGAGGACGATGTCCTCCTTGGGCCGGGTTCCCCCCTCGTGGCTCAAGCGCCGGACGCAGTTCTCGACCATGATGACGCTGGAGTCGACGATCAGGCCGAAGTCGATCGCCCCCAGGCTCATCAGGCTCGCCGAGACGCCGGTGGCCAGCATCATGTTGGCGGCGAAAAGCATTGACAGCGGAATGGCGAGGGCGACGATCAGCCCTCCCCGCAGGTTGCCGAGCATCAGCAGCAACACGGCGATCACCAGCGCGCCGCCGGCGGTCAGGTTGTGCAGGACGGTTCCCAGCGTGTCGTTGATCAGGTGGGCCCGGTCGTACAGGGGCTCGATGGTCACTCCCTCGGGAAGCGACTTTTGCAGCTCGGCGAGTTCGAGCTTCACGTCCTCGACCACCCGGCGGCTGTTCTCGCCGATGAGCATCATGACCAGGCCGACGACGATCTCGCCCTGACCGTCGCGGGTCGCCAGCCCCGATCGAATCATCGGCGCGGGATGGACCTGGGCGACGGCGCCGACGGTCACCGGAACGCCGTTGCGCTCGTCGATGACGATCGCCGCGATGTCGTCGGTCGAGTGGGCCTGGCTGACGCCCCGGATGTACCGGGCCTCTCCCTCGTGAACCAGATAACCGCCCCCCGCGTTGGCGTTGTTGGACCGCAGCGCCGTGAACAGGTCGGTCATCGACAGCCCGTAATTGCCGAGTTTGTCGGGATCGACCTCGACCTGGTACGTCTTCACCTCGCCGCCGTGGCCGTTGATCTCGGTGACGCCGGGGACCTTGCGAAGCTGAAACGAGATGAACCAGTCCAGCAGGCTCCGCAGCTCCATCGGCGTGATCGACGAGCCGGCCTCGGCCTTGACCTGGAACTGGAAGACCTCTCCCAAGGCGGTGGCGATCGGCCCGAGGGTCGGCGTCCCGTACTCCGGCGGGATCGCCTCGGCCGCCCGGGGGATCCGCTCGCCGACCAACTGCCGCGCCCGGTAGATGTCGGTCCCCTCCTTGAAGACGATCGTCACGACCGAGATGCCGAACTTCGAGATCGACCGAATTTGCTCGACGTTGGGCAGTCCGCTCATCGCTCCCTCGACCGGGAAGGAGAGCAGCGACTCGACCTCAAGAGGCGACAGCGCGGGGGCTTCGGTGATGACCTGAACCTGCACGTTGGTCAGATCGGGCACCGCGTCGATCGGCAAATGAATCGCCGAATAAACCCCCATCGCGGCGGTCAAGGCCGTGAAGGCCAGGACGAAAAAGCGATTCTGTAGCGACCAACGGATGATGGCGTTAAGCATGGGGGATCCAGAGTGCGGAGGACGAGCGAGGTATTTATTAAGGAGGGGAGCGGCCACGGCCAATCATGCTTCTCCCGCTGGGAGCGGGGGGAGCCCCACCCATGGGTCGGGCCGCGGGCCGGATGAGGGTCGTCGAGTCGGCGGAGGGAGTCTCGGGTCGGGGTTGGGAGGGCAACGCCCTCCCGAGAGAACCGCCCACCCCGGCTCGCGCTGAAATCCGCCTCAATCGTCGTCGGGGGAGTTCTGGAGGATCAACTCGCTCTTGAGTACGAAGGCGCCCGCCACGACCACCTCGTCGCCCTCCTTCAAGCCCGACTTCACGACGGTTCGCCCATCGACCTGGCGGCCGATCTCGACCGGCCGCAGAACGTAGGCGGGGTGCTCCGGATCGGAGCCCTCGGGACGGAAGACGCCCGGACGGCCCTCGACCCAGACGACGGAGCCGGCGGGGACCGTCAAGGACGGCTCGCTGACCGGACCGTCGAAGAGGATCCGCGTGAACATGCCGGGCCGCAGCGCGCCGTCGGCGTTTTCGGTCTGGGCCCGGATGGGGACGGTGCGGGTCAGCGGATCAACCTGAGCGCCGACGCTCAGCAGCTTGGCCTCGAAATCGCGCTGGGGGTACGCGGTGGTCGTGAACCGAATCGAGCCCCCGGCGACGCCGGGGACCTTGACCAGGTCGGACTCGGCCACGTTGGCGGTGATCCAGACGCTGGACAAATCCGCCAGGCTCATCAGCGAATCGGTGGGCAGGACCTGCTGGCTGGGAACAACCGTCTTGGTGATGATCGTGCCGTCGAACGGCGCGACGATCTGGTAAACGGTGATATCATCGTCGCGTTGCGTCTCGTCGACCTGGTCGGCGTGATCCAGGAGGCTTTGAACGTCCTCGTCGACCCCCAAAATCCGCAATCGATGCGCGGCGTCGACGACGGCCGACTCGGCCAGCTTGAGGTTCTGGTGAGCCAGCCTCGACTGCTGCGCCGCGTCGAACTTGGCCTGCTCGATCGCCGAAAACAGGGCGGCCTGCAACCCCTGGCGGGTGTGCTCGGCGACGACCATCGGATGTTCGCCGATGACTTTCTGGCCGCGCAGCTCCAGGGACCGCCGCTCCTCGTGCACGGCGATGTCGTACTCGGTGTAGGGCTGGATCAAAAGCCCCCGGAACGAGCCGAGCGGCTTGTCGGCGAACATCGTCTCAAGGTCCCCCGGATCGGTGTGCTTGACGACTTCGGGGATCAGAAGCTCGACGTTCTTGGCGATCTCGGCCCGCCATTCGGCCTCGATCCGGGCGCTGAGCAACTCGCGCTGCTTGGCCCTGAGGTTCAGCCGCGCGGTGCCGATATCGGGGCTGTCGAGGGTCACCAGGGGATCGCCTCGCTTGACCTTCTGGCCAAGCGTCACGTGAACCTCGCGAACAATCCCCTGGGCCCGCGACCGCACGTCGATCCGCTGATCGGCGTTCACCTCGACGAGGCCGGGGACCCCCAACTCGGCCGCCAACTGGTCGACGCGGGCCTTCTCCATGGAGACGCCCGCCACCCGCGACTTCAGGGCCGTTAGAACGACCGTCGCGGCCGAGTCCGCCCCGGCCTCCGCCGCGTGGGACTGGGACGCCGCGGGCTCCGGGGCGGCGGCGGCGGATTTCGACGCGCCAAAGAGGAGATAATGGCCGGGAAGCCCCGTCGTCACATGGGCGGTCAGCAGAAGGAGACAGCCGAAGGTCGCCAGCCAGGGAGAGATTCGCCGCCAGGACCGCTTGGGGGCCTGGGAGCGCGAGATCGCGTGAGACATGGGATGGAACTCCACTCGGTTCGCCGGGGAAGGAATCATGCGCGTGGCGGGAGGGCGAATCGCGGACGATGATCGTCCGAGACGGAGGGGCGGGCGCGAACGCGCGGGCTCGGCCGGGAGGGCCCCGTCGAGCGCTGGCGGTGGTTGCGACTGATTGTGGGGGGGCGATCCGAGGCCGGAGCCCCAAAAATCAGCCGATCGCGCAAGCGCCCCCGACGCTCAGCAGTTCCAGCGAACGAGGCTCGCCAGCGGCGAGGCGACCGAGTGGTCGTTCCAGTGGGTCGGGCGGCCCTCGGCGCTCCGCGGCGGCCGAGGCGCGATCCGGGGAGCGTCGAACCAGGCGAGGTCGAGCGAAGATGCGGGATTGACTCGCCCCGAGGTCCCGTCGCGCGCGTCGACCGAGGCGGCGGGGTTCGGACTCCAAAAGCACTCAAGGAAGCCGTCGACGTCGTGCGCGTGGAGGACGGGAGCATCCTCGAAATCGGCCTCCGACAACGCGTCGCCCATGTGGCGGGGAGGGAACCAGTGCCAGTGCAGAACCGCCACGTCGGCCGCTTCGTCGGCCTGGGGATGCCAGCGGAGCAGGTGGTCGTGTTGGAGACAGACCTCGCCGTCGCCGTGGTGGTGGCGAATGACGTGAAAATCGACCTGGGGCAAGGGGACGCGGAGCAACCCCGGGATCAGCAGGGCGATCCCAAGCCATTGCGTCACAATCGTCATGGGTCGACGAGCCATGCCCCGTCCCCCCCCTCGAACCTTATTGAATGGACTCCCGCGCCCAGGTCGCTCCCGTTATTATGGAGGATCGAAGAAAGCCGGTCAAGCGGGTCGCTTGAGGCCGCGGCGCCCCCGAACCGGGAGCGCGGGCGAACGGCGGCGGCGCGGTCGGCGACTTGGTCATCTCCCATTTGAGTCTCATTCGGATTTGGACGCTGTTTCCAGACATCATGGCAAATTCCCAAGGTTCGGCGGTTGACGCGCGCTCGCTCTTCGTCAGCGACTTCGACGGCACCATGACGCGCGAGGACTTTTACCAACTCTCCATCAAGCACCTGCTCCCTCCCGACGTTCCCGACTACTGGGTTGACTACCGCGAGGGGCGGATGACCCACTTTCAGGCCCTTCAGGCGTACTTCGCCGAGATCCGGGCCGACGAAAAGACCGTCCTGGAGGTGGTCGAGCGCATGCGGCTCGACCCGAAAATCGCTCCGGGCGCGCGGGCCCTTGAGCGGGCCGGCTGGGACCTGGTGATCGCCTCGGCCGGTTGCGCCTGGTACATCCAGATCCTGCTCGACGAGGCGGGGGTCCGCGTCCCGGTTTACGCCAACCCCGGGCGGTTCGAGGAGAATCGAGGGCTGTTGATGGAGCCTCCGCCGCCCGGCCCCTTCTTCTCCCCCACGCTCGGCGTGGACAAGGCGGGGGTGGTGCGCCACGGTCTTGAGGAGGGCCGACGGGTCGCCTTCGCCGGCGACGGCTTTCCCGACCTGGAGGCCGCGCGGCTGGTCGACGACTCGCTGCGGTTCGCCCGCGCCGACCTGGCCCGGGCGCTCGCGGACGAGGGCCTCCCCTTCCGCCCGTTCACCTGCTGGTCGGAGGTCGCCCAGGCGCTTTGCGAGCTCGACCAAGAGGTCGAACGATGTTCCTGAAAACCCAGGTGGCGATCCCGTCGCTGGTGCGGGTCAAGCCGGGAGCGCTGGACCGCCTGGGACTTTATCTCAAGCGGAACGGGATCGCCGGGGCCCTGGTCGTGGTGAGCCAGGGGATGGTTCCCGAGTACGTCGAGCGCGTCCGGGCCGGGTTGGCCGAGCGCGGGATCTCGCGGGTTGAGTGGGTCGAGGTGGCCGAGGCCTCATTCGAGAAGGCCGCCGACCTCTTCACCCGGTTGAACAAGCAAACCGAGGCGGTCATCGGCCTGGGCGGGGGCAAGGCGCTCGACGTGGCCAAGTACGTCGCGTTCCTGGCCCGCCTTCCTTATTTCGCGACGCCGACGTCGCTCTCCAACGACGGCTTCTCCAGCCCGCAATCGAGCCTCACCATGGGCGGCCGGCGCAAGTCGCTGGCCGCCGCGCTTCCCTACGCCGTCGTGGTCGACCTGGAGGTCTGCAAGAACGCTCCCCGGGCGCTTTGGCTCTCGGGCGTGGGCGATCTGGTTTCCAAGATCACGGCCGTCTTCGACTGGAAGCTCGCCTTCCACCGCGTCGGCGAGCCGGTCAACGACTTCGCGGCCCTGCTCTCCGACGCCACGGTCAACCAGTACGTCGCCGAGCCCACCTTCGACCTGCAAGGGGCGAAGCTCCTGAGCACCTCGCTCCTGTTCAACGGGATCGCCATGGAGATTTGCGGCTCGTCGCGCCCGGCCAGCGGCTCGGAGCACCTGGTCTCCCACGCCCTCGACGCCATCTCAAGCCGCCCCCGCCTCCACGGCCTGCAAGTGGGGGTCGCCACCTACCTGATGAGCCTCGTCCAGCAAAACCATAGCGAGCGAATCGCCGACCTCTTCGACAAGACCGGATTCTGGGACGAGATCCGGGCCGACCCGTTCTCGCGCGCCGAATGGCTCGAAGCGCTGCGGCTCGCCCCCTCGATCAAGGACAACTTTTACACCATCCTCTCCGAAGACGGCGCCATCGACCGCGCCGCCGCCTTGCTCCGCGACGACGACCGTCTCAAAACGTGCTTCGTCCCCTAGATGCTTCGGACTTGCGGCGCGACAACAAATGTTGGTTAATCATGAAACGGTCCCGGCCGCTCCCTCCCGCGAGCCTCCAGTCGACCGGGCCCGAATCGCAAGCATGGCCCTTTCATTAAACATTTGTTCAAACGAGGTCATTCATGGCACGGTCCGCTCTCGGCAAACGAGCCGGCTTCACTTTGATCGAGTTGCTGGTGGTGATCGCCATCATCGCGGTTCTGATCGCCCTGTTGCTTCCGGCCGTCCAGGCCGCCCGCGAGGCGGCGCGGCGGGCGCAATGCACCAACAATCTGAAGCAGCTTGGTCTGGGGCTGCACAACTACGAATCCTCCAACAGCGGGTTCCCCTGGAACCATGTGAGCGGTCGCCGCGGCACCGACTGGAACGACTACGGCGTCGCTCACGGGCGCAGTGGGCTGACGCTGATGCTCCCCTACATTGAGCAGCAGTCGATCGCCAACTCGTTCAACTTCGCCTGGGGCATGCAGTACATGTACTCCTACGACCTGGATCCGATCCAGGCGACGGCCTGCCGCAACGTGATCTCCACGTTCCTCTGTCCCAGCGACGGCCAGGGCGTCGGCCGGAACAACTACCTGCTGTCCAACGGCACCAACTACGACTGGCATTCGCGAGCAGAAGGGGCCGGCGTCTTCGGTCGACCCGACCAGGACGATCCGAACGTCGCCAGCGGCTTTGGCGCGGGGACGATCGCGGCGATCACCGATGGAACGTCGAACACCATCGCCTTCGCCGAGCGCTCGCGGGGCGACAACAGCAGCGGAGCCCGCAGCCCCAGCGACGTTTACGTCGGCGCCAACATGCCCGAGCCGCCGTCTTATGTCGCGTCGCAGGCGGCCACCACGCAGTTCATCATCAGCACGATGATGCCCGCATGCGCCGAGTTCGCGAAGTCGAATCCGTCGAGCACCTGGGACCACTCGGGCGCCCACTGGGCCAACTGCAGCTATAATCAGACGACGTTCAACTTCATGATCACGCCCAACAACAAGACGCCGGATTGCTCGAACTGGGCCACCTACGGAATCGGCTACGGCTTCTTCACGCCCCGCAGCTTCCACTCCGGCGGCGTGAACGTCTGCATGGCCGACGGGTCGGTTCGGTTCATCAAGGACTCGATCAGCCCCCAGGCCTGGTACGCTCTGGGGACCAGGGCCGGCGGCGAGGTCATCGGAGCCGACAGCTACTGACCGCGCGCCCCGAACGGTCGATTCGAGGGCTTGAGTCGTGAAGGCGAGCGAGGCCGCGGTCGGAACTGGTCCGACCGCGGCCTCGCGCCATTTTCCGGGCCATGTCGGCCTAACGCTTCTTGGCCGCTTTGTTCATGTTCTTCATTCCCTCTTGAAGCCCCTTCGCCATCTCGTCGGAGCGTTCCTGAGTGATGACTTTCTCCTCGGGGATGTTGCCGGGATTGCCCCCGCCGCATCCGGCCGCCACCCCGGAAACTCCGGCCACCGCCAGGAGCTTCACAACCATTTCGCGCCTAGTCATGTCCATCCTTTTAAATGTCCCACGAAAAGTTCCACGAAAAGAAGCCCGTCTCGCGGGCGTTTCACTCCGAAGCTATACGGAGACGTCGCGCGCGTCAACGAGGGAGCGTCCACCCGCTTCCCGTGTTGAGCTTGACGCGCCACGCAAGATGGGCAAACTATGCCGTTCACGACACAGAGGTCGCGGGACGATTGGCGACACACGAACGCGCGGCGCGCCAGGGACGGCCATGAGAGGAACCTTCGCTCGAAGAATCATCCGCTGGGTTCTCATCCTCCCGCTCCTGACGGGTGGGGCGGCGACGGCCCAGGACAAGCCCACCCGTCCCACCGGCGAGGCGAGCCCCGCCCCCGCGGCGGCCGCGCCGGGGCTCCGCCACAAGCATAAGAAGGTTGCCCGGTACGAGATCGGCTCGGGACCGCGCTCGTACTGGCTGTTCGAGCCGGATGAGCCGAAGCCGGCGCGCGCGCCGGTGGTGGCCTTCTTGCACGGCTGGTTCTCGGTCAACCCGGCGATCTACGGCGCCTGGATCGATCACTTGGTGCGAACCGGCCACACGGTCATCTTCCCGCGCTATCAGAACGACGTCGGCACGCTCCCGCGTGATTTCCTGCCCAACGCCCTGTTCGCCATCCGCGACGGCCTGGGCGTTTTGGCCGCCGGAGAGGGCCACGTCCGTCCCGACCTGGACCGCTTCGCCCTGATCGGTCATTCGGCCGGCGGCAACCTGGCCGCGCAGGTGGCGGCGGTCGCGGGGGATCGCCGCTCGGGGCTTCCCGAGGTCCGCGCCGTGGTGATCGTCATGCCCGGCGAGGTGGTCCCCAGGCGCGAGCCGAAGCTCAGCCAAATTCCCGAGACGACCCTCATGGTTGTCGCCGTGGGCGAGGACGACGTGGTTGTGGGCGACCTGCGCGCCCGCCAGATCTACAAACAGGCCAGCGCCGTGCCGCGATCGCGCAAGCGGTACATCCTCTTCCGGTCGGATCGTCGGGGGCTCCCCCCCCTGCTGGCCGACCACACCGCGCCAACCGGCTCCAACACCCGTCTCGACAACGGCGAGGGGTTCCTCCGCGCCCTTCAGCTTAACCTCGGCGAGGTCAACGCTTTTGACTGGGCCGGGTTCTGGAGGATCGCCGACGCCACGCTCGAAGCCGGATTCGCCGGCTTGACCCTCGACGAGGCCATCACCGACGAAGACGCCTTCACCCACCTGGGCTACTGGAGCGACGGTCGCCGGGTCAATCCCCCCATCATCAGCGACGACCCGGCCAACGTCCCCCGCGTTCTCCTGACCAACGGCATCAAGATCATCCCCTGGGAATGGCCCGCGCCCAAGACCAACGACGACGCCGTGGCTCACGCGAGCGACGAGGCGCTGGCCAGGTAAGAGCGGCGGTACCCCCGTTGGCCCCGATTGTGGCCGGCCTCCGTGAGGCCGGGACCGGCGTGGGATCGCCAAGGCAAGGCGCGCGGCCCGGGGGCGCAGACCCCGGCGACAACGGACCGGGCTCGAGCCCCCGCCCCGCCCTTGGATCTCCCCTCCCCAAAATTCTCGTCAATCCTCCAGCTTTCCCGCCCTCGCGCCGTCCGGCGCTGGAACGGGCCAAGACGGCCGACAAACTGATTTCCGCGCCGGATCGGGCCGATACGAAGGGTGAAGGTCAACCCTGGGCAGGAGGTCATGGCGCATATGTCGCGAGCAAGGAAAACAGAGGCCACCGAACCCGCCGTTTCGCTCGCCGAAGGCTCCTCGCCGGCCGCGCCCCAGCGCGTCAAGGCGGCGCGGGTCCGGGCCGACGCGGCGCCGGGCGCGGGCACCGAAGCGACCGACGAGCGCGCTGACGCCCTCCACCGGCAGATCGTGGCGCTTCAGCGGATCAGCAGCCTGGGCATCATCGCCGGCGGCGTCTTCCACGAGCTGAACAACGCGCTGACCCCGATCCTCAACTACGCCAAGCTCGCCCTCCGCAACCCCGACCCCGAATATCGCGAGCGGGCCCTCAAGAAGATCCTCGACGCCTCCCAGCGCGCCGCGGCGATCGCCGGGGGAGTGCTCGGCCTCTCCCGTCCCGGCCGCGACCCGAACCACCGCGAGCCGGTCGACCTGGGCCGACTGGTCGAAGACGTCGTCACCCTCATCGAGAAGGACCTAAGGCGCCACAACGTCCGGCTCGAACTCCAGATGGCGAGCCGGCCCTTCGCCCGGATCAACGCGGCGCAGATCCAGCAGGTGCTCATCAACCTGCTGATCAACGCGCGCCAGGCGATGCCCGACGGAGGGGTCGTGCGCCTTGGGCTCGGGCTCGACCCCTCGGGCCGGACGGCCGAGCTAAGCGTCGCCGACGAGGGATCGGGGATCGCGCCCGAGCACCTCAGGCGCATTTTCGAGCCGTTCTTCTCGACCAAGACCGCCCCCGACGCCGGCGGCCTGGGGGGAACGGGCCTCGGCCTGGCCGTCTGCCGCGACATCGTCGAGGCCCACCACGGCCGAATCCGAGTCGAGAGCCGCCCCGGCCGGGGTTCCACCTTCACCCTTTTGCTCCCCTCCCGCCCCTCCTCCGCCGAACTCGCCGACCACGCCGGCGCGGCCTGACGCCCGGCCCGCGCGAAGGCCGTCGCCCCGCGCGCTTCGTGGTCAAAGTCCCCATCACCGCCAGCTAGGATCGTCCTCCGTCCGACCCTCCGGCATCGCGAAGGGTTCGACTTCGTCGTTGGTGATGTGATGGGGAGAAACGCCCCGCCGGTATTCCCGATCCCAAATCTCGCGAAGTTTCTTGTGAAAGGCGGCCTCGTCCGCGACGGTCTCGGCCCACTTTAGGGCGACGCTCGTTCGCTCCGCCGAATGGGGCGCGACTCGCCAGCGCGCGACCTCCCGGCTGTTGCCGGCGACCTGGGGGAGATTGAGATCATGGAAGAGGCGATCGACGGTCGCCTTGTCGATCGGCCCCGACTCCAGGGTTTGCCTCGCCGCGGCGATATGAGCGCGGACCCTCCGCTCAAAGTCGCCGAAAAGGCGGATCTCCTCGGCATTGTTCCTCCCGTCGACATCCCATTAGCATCATTCGATAAACGTGGCGATAAACGGCGATCGAGCCCCCGACCGCGATCCCGGCGGCCGCCAGAGCGGCCAACGCCCACCGAACCACGCGCCGGGCTTTCGATGTGGGCATGGGATGGGCTCTCAAAGAATCCTTCGGTGAACTGGGCTCGCCGGCCAAGGTCCCTTCCATATCGTACACGCCCGACTCTCTGCCGTCGGCCGCTCCCTGGGTGTCGGAGTCGGATGGTTGGAATCGCCGGCTCGGCGGGAGCCTCGCCCTCCCAAATTCAGGTGTTCCACGACGGGCGTCGCCCACTGGCGAAAAGCCGCCGATTTTCGTTGACCTTGCCGAATTTCCGTTTTTTGAGTGAAGTGCGGCCGCGTCGGGTTCCGATCTAGAATCCCGAGGCGCATTTTCTTCGACAGCGCCGGTCGAGTCGCGTTCCGCGGCCGAGCCGGCGTGGATCATTCGATCTCTTGCTTGCTTGATTGATTGGGCGGCCGATCGATGGCGGCCCTTGGACCCGAACGGGAGGACGGCGGACGGCTCATGCGCGTACGACGGCGCGAGGTCCTGGCGATATTGGCGGCGTTCCTGACCCTGGGAACGGTCGCCCCGGGCGCGTCGTCGGCGGCGGATCGAGTGGGCCTGGCCGTGGAGCTGTCCTGGAGCGTCGCCGACGCCGACGCCAACGGCCCGCCACAACCCGTGACGCTGGAGCTAACCGACGGCGAGGTGGTCGAGGCCGTCGCCTGGCCGCCTCCCGCCGACCCCTCGACATCGAAGACGCCAGCCCCCGCTCGGACCGAGACGGGCGCGTGGCGGTTGGGCGAGGAGCCCTCGGGCCGGCTCCGAATGCGGATCGAGGCGGGTTTGGGAGGCGAGATCGTTGTCTCCCGGGGCGATCGGACCGTCCGGACGCCGATCGTGGATGTTCTGGATCAAGTCCACGGCGCTCCGGCGCCGGCGTCGTTGTTCGTGACCGTCGAGCGGCTTCCCTGGGATTCCCTGACCGTCGATTTCGGGCCGGGCGCCGAAGACGGGACGACCGCGCCTGGGGCCGTGGTCCCCGTGACCGTCGGCTACAACATCGTCCAGCCCGACGCGGCCGAGGTCATGGTTCGGACCACCGCCGCGCTCCGGCCGATCGGCGGCTCCGAGCCGGTCTGGCGGAGCGAACGGCAAGAGGAGGTGGAGGCCAACCGCCCCGAGCCCTCGCCGCGGTCGTGGTCGATCCCCGCGCCGGAGGCGGAGGGGACGTATGTGCTTGAGATCCAGGCGGTTTGGGAGGCCGTCGGCGCGCGCGACGGCTCGCGGATCGGCCGGTTGATCCGGCGGCGGCGGGCGGCGCCGGGCTCCGGGGCGGCCACCCGCCGCGTCGTGCTCACCGTCTTCGACCCCCAGGCCCGAGCGCGGGCCGTCTCGCTGGCCGGGGGAGAACATCCGCCGCGCGAGACCGAGGTCGATTCGTTCGACATGACCCGCCCGCGCAACGCCCGGTTCTCGACCTGGGGCCGCTCTCCGGCCCCTTCGGCCGGTTCGTCGTGGGAGGTCCCGCGCGAACTCTTCGTCGAGGCGACGCGCCGGGAGAAGGAGCGCGAGTGGCTGCGGAGCTTCATCGCCAAGGCCGGCGCCGAGCCCGCCCGGCTCAAGGCGGCCGACGCCTCCGGCCTGGCCTGGTCGGCCGTGGCCCTGCGCGTGGCTCATCCCGAAAAGCCCCACCGCCTGTCGCTCTCGATCGCCGAGGGCGCGTCGTCGGCGCTCGGCGTGGCGATGATCGACCCCGGCGCGAGCGACCGCCGGCCCCGGCTCGTGCTCGACGCCTCCGTCAACGCGCCGCCGACCGTCGAACCAGGCGCCGCCCCCAAGTTCGAATGGATCGTCTGGCCCGGCGCGGCCGAGCCGATGCTCGTCCTCCTGAACCGCGATCCGACGGCCGACGTGACCATTGGAACCGTCGAGCTGACGGAACTGGACCCATCTCCCCCAACCGGCGAGGCGCCCGCCGAGCCATCTCCAACCGCTCGGGGCGTGGGCCTGCATCTGACGGGGCCGAACGCCCTCGACCGCTTCGGCGGGGCGCGCGAGCCGGGCCTGAGCGACGCGCTGGGGACCGCCGAAAACCTCGCCGCCTACCTGGAAACCTGCGGCGCGACGGTCGTCGTGCTGCCCGACCGCCTGGCCGACCGCCCGCGGAGGCGCGGGTTCTCGGGCCGCTTTTACGAGGATTCGACCGGCCCCGATCGGCTCGACATGGCGCTTCGCGTCCTGCGCCGGCATGGCAAGTCGGCCTGGCTGGAGCTGGACCTTGGGGGGGAGAACGCCCTCCCCGACCTGCCGCCGCCCAGCTCGGCCGAAGCGCTCCAGCAAGGGCTCGTTCGCGTCGGCCGCTCGGGAGTGGCCGACGACGGGATGACGTACAACCCCCTCCATCCCAAAACCCGCGAGGCCATGAAGCGGCGGGCCGTCGCCGCCCTGACGCGCGAGGGGGATGGGCCGGGGTTCTCGGGGCTCTTGATCCGGCTGGGCCGCGGGCCAACGCTCCTGGGCCCGCCCGACACCGGCATCGACGACGACACCTTCTCCCGGTTCGTTCAGGAGACGCTGGGCCATGAGGCCGCCAAGGACGTTCCGGGCCGGGGGACGACCGACCCCAAACGCTTCGCCGCCCGGTCGAAGTACCTGGCCGGCGTGGGCAGGATGCCCTGGCTAACCTGGCGGGCGAAGGGAATCGCCGGGCTCTACGCCGAGCTGGCCGAAGCCGTTCGCGCCGCCTCGCCCGGCGCGACGCTGGCCGTCGCGACGCCGACGCTCGAAACCGGCCCCGCGGGAACGGAGGCCCGGCGCGTCGACCTGGCCGGGCTGGCGCCGAGTCTCGCCTGGCGAAGCGTGGGGCTCGACCTGGAGCTCTGGGAGACCGGCCCAAACGCTCCCCTGGTGATCCGGGCCGCCGAGTTGTCGGCCGACGCTCTGGCCCGCGACCTGGCGACCCACGCCGATCTCGATTCGAAAGTCGCCGCGTTCGCCAACCGCGGCTTCCTGCTGAACACCGATGGCGAGCTTGCCTCCGGCGCGAAGCCAACGGCGGGCGCGGGCGCGACCGATCGGCGGCTGGTCCTCTCGGCCCTGCCGCTGGGAGACGACGTAACGGCCGACGAGCTGCCCGCCCACGCGGTCGCCGGGCTCGACGCGCGCTGGGTGATCCTCTCGGCGGCGACGGCGGCCGGAAGCGAAGACCGCCTCCGGCGCTTCGGCGACGTCCTCCGGCTTCTGCCCGCGGAAGCCGCGGCGGCCCGTCCCTCGGCCGGCGGCGATTCGGGCGTCGTGGTCCGCTCGCTCGCCGACGGCGGCCGATCGGTCCTCCAGCTCGTCAACGACACCCCGTATTCCATTCGGCTGGCCGGGGTGCTTAAAGGAGAAGGCGCGGCGGCCGTCGACGACCTGGGGCGGGGCCTGAAGCTGGCCCCTCGAGCCGTTGAGGGGGGCCGGCAACTCGTCCTCGACCTGCCTCCCTTCGGCGTCTCGGCCGTCCGCGTGGCCGCTCCGGGGGTCGAGCTGGCGGACGCGACGCCCTATCCGTCCGAGGCGGTCCTGGCGACGCTGGAGGCGAAGTATCGAGAACTGTCGATCCAACTGGGCAAGCTCAACCGCGGTCTCTCCGCCGCGTCGGCCGAGGCTCTGAGCGAGGGCTTCGAGCCGCGGGAGGCCCGCCTGGCCTCGACGGCCGCCGGCGAAGCCGACGGCGCGCCCCCAACGGGATGGCGGCTGGCCGAGCCCGCCGCGGCGGGGGCGTCGTTGACGACCGACGCCGACCGTCCCCACGCCGGGGCGCGGAGCCTGAAGTTCGAGTCGGCCAGGGCCCCCGCCTCGGTCGTCGGCGCCGAGCTTGCCCCCGTCATCGGCGCGAGCGTGCTCGTCCAGGCCCATCTTCGGGGCGATCAGGAGCGCGCCTTGGTTCGGCTCTGGATCGAGGGGGAAAGCGGCGGCAAACCGTTCGTCAGGCGATCCGAGATGGTCGTCACCCCCGAGTGGCGGCCGCTCGCCGTTCGCGTCTCCGACCCACCGGTCGACGGGCTCGATTCGGTTCGGCTTCGGTTCGAGAAGACGACCCCGGGCGCGATCTGGATCGACGACGTGCGGGTCGTCGGCGAGGCCGCCCCCAAGGCCGTTCGCCTCAACGCCCAGCGCGCCATGCTGGCGGCCCTGCAAGCCCACCGCGAACGGCGGTACGCCGATTTCGCCCGCCTGGCCGACTCGCATTGGGCCAAGCATCCCGGCGTCGCGGCCATGCTCCGCTCCGGCCGACCCGCCGAACTGTCGGCCTCGCGCCCCGAACCCGACCCGGCCGCTTCCGCCCTACCGCCAAAACGCGCCCTGCGGTAAGATCAATCCCGCGTCGGAAGGAGTGAAAGCCGGTGGTCCATCGCGCCTGATTTCGGCGGGGCGAGGCGCCCGCCGAGCCGACGCTGGGCATGGGGCGCGCCGGGAGGGCGAGGCCCCCGCCAAGCCGGCGCCGGGCGTGGGGCGGTTTCGGGAGGGTAATGCCCTCCCGGGAATCGGCGTCCGACGCCTGGAATCAGCCGCAATGGATCACCAGCCCGGCGATGGATTGGACGGAATCAGGAGGGTGAGCGGTGTTCGTAGCTTGCAGCACGCTTTGCTTCGCGAGTGAGCCTCTGGAATCGGCCCTGCGTTGGATCGCGGAATTGGAGTTCGACAAGTACGAACTCGCCGTCGTCGAGGAGGGGGGCCACCTGCGCCCCTCCGAAGTGGGCGACGATCCCGAGGCCGCCCTGCTGCGGCTGAAGCGCGGGCCGGCCCTGGTCCCCTCATCGTTGCACGTCGATTTCGGTCCGGTGAATTGGGACGATCCGGTCACCCTCAAGCGGTTCGACGGGATCTGCCGGTTCGCCAAGGGCCTGGGCGTGGCCGTTCTAACCACGAACGCCTCGACCGCCGGAACGCCCATCGACAAGGAAACCAGGCGCCTCGCCTCCCTGGTGGAGACGGCCGCTCGCGAGGGTCTGGTCATCGCGCCTTTGACCAGCCGCGACTCGGTCTTCGGCGATCCCGTCGCCGCCCTGCGGCTCTGCCAGGCGGTGCCGGGGCTTGGCCTGACCTTCGACCCCAGCCACTACCTGCTCGGTGGTCGCAAAGACTCGGAGGTCGACCCGCTTTACCCCTACGCCCGAAACGTCCACCTCCGCGACACCGGCAAGGCCCCCGAAGAGTTCCAGGTCCGGATCGGCCAGGGTAAGCTCGACTACGCCCGCGTGGTCAACCAACTTCAGCGCTACGGCTACAAGCGGTCGCTGACCGTCGCCATCTTCGACCGGCCCGAAAACCAGTTCGACCGCGAGGTCGAGGTCCGCAAGCTCAGGCTCCTGCTCGAAACCCTGCTTTGATCCCTCCCGCGCCATGCGTGAACTGACGCCCGACAACACGGCGGACTACCTGCGCGAGACGGGCGCGATCCCGCCGGCCGCGCGAGCTTCGGTTCGCGAGCTTGCCGGCGGGGTGTCGAACGTGGTGCTTCGGGTCGACGTGGAGGGGGGCGGCTCGTTCGTCGTCAAGCAGTGCCGCGAGCGGCTGCGGGTGGCCGTGGAGTGGCGGGCGCGGCTCGACCGGATCTGGGCCGAGCGAGCCGCCCTGGGCGTCTTGAACGACCTGTTGCCCCCCGGCGCGTCGCCCGCGGTCCTCTTCGAAGACCGGGCGGAATACCTCTTCGCGATGACTTGCGCGCCCGACGACTCGGAGACCTGGAAGGCCCGCTTGATGCGCGGGGAGGCCGACCCCGGCGTCGCCGCCCGTCTGGGAACGCTCCTGGCGACGATCCACGCCGACGCCCCCGCGCATCCGGCGCTCGGCTCGACGTTGGCCGACGCGAGCCTCTTCGAAGAGTTGCGCGTTGATCCGTACTACCGGACCACCGCCGCGGCCCACCCCGACCTCGCCCCCCGATTCGCCGCCTTGATTGAGGATATGAAGAACCTCCCCGTCGATCGGCGGACGCTCGTTCTGGGCGACTTCAGCCCGAAGAACATCCTGGCCCACGCCGAGGGCCTGGTCCTCCTCGACTTCGAATGCGCCCACGCCGGCGACCCGGCCTTTGACCTGGGCTTCTTCCTCAGCCACCTGGCCCTGAAGCGAATCCACGGCGTCCTGGGACCCGACGGAACAACCTGGCGCGCGCTGACCGAAGGATTCCTGACGGCGTATCAAGACCGCCTGGGCGATCGTCTGGGCCCCCCGTCCGAGTTGGTTCCGCGCGCCATCGAACACGCCGCGGCCTGCGTCCTGGCGCGGGTGGACGGCAAGAGCCCGGTTGAGTATCTGGACGAGCGGGGGCGGGCCGTCGCCCGGCGATCCGCCCTGGCCCTCTTCGCCGCGCGGCCCCCGACGTGGGGCGGCATGATCGAGACGCTGGAGGAGATGGCTCGAAGCGACCGGCAAAGACCTTGTTGACATCGAGGACTGTTTGAGATGACCGTTATCCAGGCGCTCAAGGCTCGGCAGGTGTTGGATTCGCGGGGGCGTCCGACGGTCGAGGTCGACGCGATCGCCGCCACGGGCGAGGTGGGCCGGGCGATCGTCCCCTCGGGAGCCAGCACGGGGAGGCACGAGGCGCTTGAGCTGCGCGACGCGGACTCCGCGCGATACGGCGGCCTGGGAGTCGCCCGGGCGGTGGAGAACGTCCGATCGACGATCGCGCCGGCGATCGTGGGAATGCGGCTGGACGACCAGCGCGGGATCGACGAGGCCCTGATCGCGCTCGACGGCTCGCTGAACAAGGGGCGGCTGGGGGCGAACGCCGTGTTGGGGGTCTCGCTGGCCGTCGCCCACGCCGCGGCGGCGGTCCACGGCGAGGAACTGTACGTCCACCTCAACCGCCTTTGGCGGGATCGGGCGGCCGAAGCAAGGGGCGAGATCCCCGTCGAACCCTCCCTCCCCATGCCGATGGTCAACATGATCTCCGGCGGCCTGCACGCGGGCAAAAACCTTGATATCCAAGACATCTTGATGATTCCCATCGGAGCCGAAACCTACGAACAGGCCCTGGAGATGATCGTCGCCGTCTACCGGGCGGTGGGAACGGTCCTCGCCAAGCTGGGCCTTGAGTCGGTTTTGGTCGGCGACGAGGGGGGCTATGGTCCCCGACTTGAGAGCAACGAGCGGGCGTTCGAGGTCGTGGTGGAGGCGATCACCGCCTGTGGCCTGGTGCCCGGCCGTGACGCGGCGCTGGCCGTGGACGTCGCCTCGACGCACTTCTTCGACGAATCCACCGGGACTTATAAAATCTCCGACGCCGGGCCTCAACCGCTCGACGCCGCGGGGATGGTCGACCTGATGGCGGGCTGGGTCGAGCGTTATCCGATCGTCTCGATCGAGGACGGACTGGCCGAAGACGATTGGAACGGTTGGCGGCTGCTGACGGAGCGCCTGGGCTCGAAGGTGCAACTCATCGGCGACGACCTCTTTGTAACCCAGACCGCGCGGCTCGAACGCGGGGTTCGGCTGGGGGCGGCGAACTCGATTTTGATCAAGGTCAACCAGGTGGGGACGCTCTCCGAGACGCTCGACGCCCTGCTTATGGCCCGCCAGCACGGCTATCGGCCGGTCGTCTCGGCCCGCTCGGGCGAGACCGAGGACGCGACCATCGCCGACCTGGCCGTCGCCACCGCCGCCGGCCAGATCAAGATCGGCTCCGTCGCCCGCTCGGAACGCCTGGCGAAATACAACCGCCTCCTCCGCATCGAAGAGTTCCTCGGCCCCAACGCCCCCTTCGCCGCCCGCGCGGCGCTGGGATGACAACTCCCCTTCACGAGGACGAGGGCCGAGGCGAATCATCCTTCTCCCCCCGGGAGAAGGTGGCCGTAGGCCGGATGAGGGGCGTGGGATTTCGGAAGGAGTTCGGCGAACAGAGTCGAGCAAGCCAAATTCACCCCGAAATCCGACGACCCTCACCCGGCCGTTCCGGCCACCCTCTCCCAGGGGAGAGGGGATTTCAGGCCGGTTCAACGATCGTCCAACCGCTTGAGAATCTCCGCCAATTGGGCTTCAATCTTCTCGAGCCGCCGCTCGATCTCCGAACGCCTCGACTCGTCGGTCGGGGGCTGCGGCACCGCAGCGCGGGGAGTTGGCGACCGGGCCGGGACCGGGCCAAGTTCAGGCTCCTCGGCCTGCTGGCCCGAGCGCTTCGGAGCTGCTATCAAGCGGTCTCCCGGCTGCAAGATGTAGTTCTTGGCGTCGTCGTCGGCCGAGATGATCGCATCAAAATTGATGGGGAAATACCGGGGGCGCTCGCCGGAGGAGCCTCGAACCAGGAGAAGATCCTTGGGGTTCGCTCTCGGCGTCAGGCCTCCCGCCCAATTCACGGCGTCGAGAACCGTCTCGCGACCCGTCGCGGGCGCGGGGCCCAGCTTCTCGAACTCGCCCAGCAGATAGCAGGGCTGATCGCCGTCCGCGGCGGCGTCGGATGCCGCGCCGGCATTGCCGATGTAGATTCGGTCGGAGTTTTTCGGGTCCGCGCCGGGCTTGAGACCGAGGGCCTCGTCCGATGCGAATCCCCGCAAATGGCCCGCGATTCTCTCCTTGACCATCGGCACCGCCATGTCGGCGACCTCGACATCGCCGTAAAAGCCGAGCCCCAACTTGCCATCGCGTCTGACGAGGTACCTTCCCGAGATGGGGAGACCCGGCAGCGGCGCCAGGACTTCGACGATGAGGATGTCCCGGCGTTTGACGAAGTCCGTCCGGTACGCGGCGAGCGGTTGTGTTTCCGCGCTTTCGGGCGCCTCGAAGCCGATGGGCGGCTTCGGCTCCGGTTTGGGCTCGTCCTCGCCCGGCCTCGATTGCGGGGCCAGGGCGCCGTATCCCAGGCCGATCGAGGTGAGGAGGACGAACACGGCGGGGACGGCCGCCGATTGGATCTTGGTCATGAGTAGGCTCCGAGCGACCTGGGACGAGAGACCCGCGACGTGAGCCGCGACGACTTGCGAAAGGGCTCCGCCCGCGGCGACCTTCGCCGCGGCCGGGACGGTGATTCGCGCGAGGGCGAGCGGGACGGCGGGGGTCGAGCCGGCCTCAAGCGCTCCGGGCGCGACGCCGCGATGGATCAGGCGCCGGCGGAGCAGGTCGCGGGCCCGCGCCACGCGGCTGCGGACGGTGCCGATCGGCCGGCCGAGGCGCTGGGCGGCCTGCTCGTGGGTCAGGCCCTCCCAGTAGCAGAGGACGATCACCGAGCGATAGCGCTCGGGAAGCCGAAGCACCTCCTCCTGAACGTGAAGGTCTTGAAGGTCGTCCCCGCTCTCTTCGGTGGCCGAGACGACGGCGAGCCGGCCCCCCTCGCGCTCGCGACGCCGGCGCTTGGCGGCCTCGACGCGCGCCCGGGCCGAGACGCGGGCGGCGACGCCGTGAAGCCAGCAGGCCAAGGAATCGAGCTTGCGGATCGACCGCATCCGTTTCGCCAGCACGAGGAAGGTCGCCTGAAAGGCGTCTTCGGCGTCGTGTGGGTCGCGCAGGACGTTCCGGCAAACGCGCAGGACCATCGGCCCATGGCGCTCGACCAGAACCTGAAAGCAGGCCTCGGCCCCGGCCGGGTCGTCGGCCGCCCGGCCGATCCGGTGGATCAACTCCCGGTCGGTCAAGCCGGCGACCGCGCCCGCTCCAAAGAGCGTCGCGAGATCGCGCTGAAGTCGTTCCGGCGAACCCCGACCCATTCCCCGCCTCCTTAACCGTGAGCCCGCCACCCCGCGTTTCCCCATAGTGCCGCGAAGGCGGGCGAACTATCCACGATTTTGAGGGAGGCGCGGAAATTCCGAGGCCCAAGGCGTCGCCGCAAGTGCTCCCGATCGCCGTGGAGGCGCTTGCTTACGCCAATCCGCCTTCCGGCTGGTCGGGGCGCCAGGCTGGGCAGGTGAGGCGGATGAGGGTGCCGCGGCCGGGGGTCGATTCGATCGAGAAGGCGCCGCGATGACCGCGCCAGACGCCGCGGGCCAAGGCCAGGCCGAGGCCGGGGCGGTCGGGCTTGGTGGTGAAGAAGGGTTCCAGGGCGCGATGGAGGACCTCGTCGCTCATGCCCGAGCCGGAGTCGCGAACCTCCAGGACCAGCCAGCCGAAGGCGTCGATCGCCGTGGTGATCGCCACCCTCCCCCCCTCGGTCGGAAGCGACTCCAGCGCGTTGGCGATCAGACAATCGAGCATGACCCCTAGATGCGCGGAGATGCCAAGCATCTCGGCCTTCCCGGCCAGGTCGTCGGTGATCTCGACGTTCGGCCCAACTCGCCTTCTCCAGGAGTCGACCCGCTCGGCGACCAGTTGGTTCAGGTCGACCCGTTCGGCCACGCCGTCGGGGCCGACCACGGTAAGCGCGCGGCTGTAGTCAGCCAATTTGCGGGCCACGGTTGAGCCCGCCAGCGCGGCCCGGATGATGACGTCGGCCCGGGTCGCCGTGTCGGAGTGGCCCTCGCCGGCCATCGCCTTGAGGATCTCGGCCTGGCTGACGATCGTGCTGAACGAGTTGATCACCTGATGAACCACGGTCGCGGCGAGATGCCCCAGCACCCAATCCGGATCGCGCTCTTTGTTCTTCGTTGGTTCGGACGTGGACGCCGCGGTCATGGCCACCCTTCGCCGATTCGGTGATGAAAACAAGCCAAGGCGGGAGCTCGCAATACGCGCCCCCCCATCAGGCGCTCGCTCCGCAAGTTATCGTACAATACGCGCCTCAACCCAATCGGCCAGGTCGCGCGCGTCGCCGCGGTCGCCAAACTCGGTGATCAGGATCAGCAGCTTTCCGCCCTCAAGGTCCACGTCGACCGCCTTGGGCGGTTCGCGAAAGGTCATGGCGGGGCTGGTGAACCGCGGCTGGCCGTCAACCAGGACCCGAAAGACGACGCTCCCCAGCGGCCCGGCGCGCTCGTCGAGGCCCACCAGCGCTTGGAAGCGGCGGTCGCCGGGCTTCAGCTTGTACGCCAGCAGGGTCCGACTCTCCGTCCCCAGGCCCCGGTCATACGTTCGTCCCGCCAGGAGAAACGGCCGCCCCTCAATGGTGGCGTCGATCCGGACGGGGCGAACCGAATCAAAATACGGCACATAGGTCGCGGCGTCGACGGGTCGCTCCGAGAGGTAGTCGATCGCCGGAGTGCGGGCCGCCAGCCGAACCAACGCGGCGATCGGGACGCGAATCTCCCAGCCGAATCGGGTGGCGGCCGACAGTTCCCCCTTCTCCAGCTTGGCGTCGACCAGGCCCAGGCGGGAGCCATCGATGAAGGTCGCCTCCAGAAAGGCGCCTTCGGGCCGCGGGTACGAGACAAGGGCCGGGTCCATGCCGATCGCCTCGACCCCCGCGCGGTCGAACTCCAACGCCTTGTCGTTCGGTCCCTGGATCCTGACGAGCCGCTCGTCGAGCCCGAGGAACGAGCCCTCAACCCGGTCGCCGTTGGCCAGCCGAACGACCTCGCTGGTTCGAGGCTCGATCCGGACCCACTGCTGAAGCCGATCCAGCGCCTCGGCGGTCATCGGCGGGCTGAAGATCAGGCCGAGCGCCGCGTCGAGCGGGATCGTCATCTTGCCGAGCAACTGGGACCGCGCCTCGATGGCCGCGTCGGTCGCCCGGATGAGAATCGCGCGGGCCAGCCGGTCGCCCTCGGGCAGCAGGATTCGGCCCTCATCGGCCCCCTCGGCGGGCGTCGCCTCGCGCGAGAGGCGGACCAACTCCGTGAGGAGGAAGTCGCGGTTCGGCCCCTTGTCCGGGGCGATCGTGATCCGGTCGGCGGTGATCGCCGCGATCCGGCCCGAGACCGGCTCGCCCGCGATGGGAAGGACCTCGAAGATCGGGTCGGCCGCCGGCGGCTCGTCGGCGGCCCGGAGTCCCGGCGCGATCAGCAAGGCGAGAAGGAGGGCGGCCCCCGCGAGGCCGTGGGCGTGGGTGTCGGCATGACCAGGGGGCATCGTCGTCTCCGCGGTCGATCTCAGCGCTGGAAGATCGGCAGAAAGTTGTTGGGAATCTGAAGGATGATCAGGGCCATGGCCGTGCCGTATTCGTTGCAGATGCTGTCGGCCCAGTAGCCGGCCGCCGACTGGCGCTGGAGCAGCTCGTCGCGGACGGCGGGAAACCACTCGTTCCAGTCGTCGCCGCCGCGGATCCACATGGCCTGCGCCGCGTAGTAGTTGCCGTAGAAGTAGTGGCTGTAGCGGCTGCCCAGCTTAATCTCCTTCATGCAATTGCGCAAGTATGCGATGCCGTCGTCGATCTCCTTCCCCTCATACTGCCCGGCGCTTTGGAGGGCGACGACGCCGGCGGCGGATCGGGGGAAGGCGCTCGCGCCGCCTTGGAGCATGTATCGAAAGCCGCCGTCGGGATTCTGGGCCTGCTTGACGTATCGAATGCAGGCGTCGACCGTCTCCTTGGGGACGTAGATCCCCGCGTTCCGCGCGGCGCGAAGGGCGTTGATCTCGCAGATGGTGACGGAGATGTCGGCGTCGCGGCGAACCGGCTGATACCGCCAGCCCCCCTCGTTGTTCTGGGTGTCGATGATCAGGCGAACGGCCTTTTGGAGCTTCTCGCGGATCTCGGGCCGGTGGGTCATGCCGTAGGCTTCGGCCAGGAAGAGGGCGCCGAAGCCGTGCGAGTACATCGGCCCATGAGTCGCGGCGGCGGCGACGGAGATGAACCCCGAGGGCGAGGTGTTGTCCATCACATACGCCAGCGCCTTGTCGATCCGGGCGCCGTAGGGGCCGCGGCCGGGCGTCGAGCCGTTGGACATGAAGGCCAGGCCGGCGAGGCTGGTGACGGCGATGTTCCCCCGGTACGTCCCGCTGCCGAAGGAGCCGTCGTTGCTCTGCGACCGCGCCAGCCAGGCCAGGCCGTTTTCGATGGCCTGGTCGGCGTCGGCGCTCAACAGGTTGGCGGTCCCCTCGGGCACGTCGCCCCGGGTGGCCCGGCCGAAGTCGCCCACCGATTTCGGCTTCTCGGCGGGGGCGTCGTCCGACCCGCCCCCGTCTTGCGCCCAAACGCGGGCGAGCGGCGCTCCCGAGAGCAGGGCGAGCAAGGCCGCGCGGCCGAGGTCGCGGCGGTTCATGATGTTGGAGCGTTTATTCATGGGATGTCTCGTTGTTGGGACATCGGTCGTGCGTCGCGGCCCGTTTCCCCTCTCCCTCGCGGGAGCGGGGGGAGAAGGGAGAGTTCGGTCTCGCCCACCACACTCGCCTTCCCGAAATCAGTCTCCCCGGTTGATCTTGCCGCGCGAGACGGAGAGGTAATAGCGTCGGATCAAGTCTTGATAGATCGGCAACGAGTCCTCCTTGAAGACGTTCTCCATCTCTCGGCGGAGTTCGGCGGGGAGGTGGCCCCACTCGTCCTTGCCGCCCGAGGCGACCTGACGGTCGGTGGGGCGGGCCGGCCTGGTCAGCGGCGCGCCGCCGGGGTTGGTCCCGGTCTGGTCGCCCTGTTGCTCGCCCTGTTGCCGCCGCCCGGCCTGGCGGACCATTTTGGTTCCCTGGCCGGACCCGGAGTTTGACTGGCGGATCTGCTCAATGAGCGTTTCGAGCCGCTTGACGATCTGTTTTTGCTTGCCGCGGGTCTCGTCGCCGGTGTCGGGCTCGCCGAGCCGCTTCTCGATGTCGCGCATCTCCTTGATGATCTGACCCATCGGTCCCGATCCCTCGCCCGGGTCGGATTCGGACTGGTTGCGCTTCCGCTTCCGGCCGGCGAGCTCCTCAAGCCGCTCGTCGAGCCGGCGGTCGGCGTCGCTGAGTCCCCCATCCCGGCGCTGTTCCTTGTTTTCGTCCTCGCCGTCTCCCCCGGTCGCGGGAGGCTCCGGGGGCTTTTCCCCCTCCCCAGCCCCGCCGGGCTGCTTGGGACGGTCGTCGGGCGTCGGCTCGTCCTTGGTCGCGCCGAGCTTCTCCAAGAGGTCGTCGATGGCCTGGTCCTCATCCGAAACCTTCGCCGCGTCCTTGGAGTCCTCCTTCGCCTCGTCGGCGGCGGGCTTGGCGGGTTTACCTTCGTCGGCGTCTTGGGTCTGGTCCTTCGGCTCGTCGGCCTCCTTCTCCTTGGCGGCGGGGGCGGACAGCTTTTCGAGAAGCGAGTCGAGGGCGTCGTCGCGCGCCTCCTGGGCGCGGACGGGCGCGGCGAGCCAAAGGCCCCCGATCAGGGCGAGGACGAGGGCCGGCAAAAGCGATTTCAGGGGCTTGCGCCCCCGGCTATGAACGGCCGCCCCTTCGGGGCTTTTCGGAGAGCCTCTCATGATTAGTCTTCTCCATCGTCCCGCTTGGGGCGGGTCAGGTCGCGGACCAGGTCGGCCAGCGTCCCCTGGTCTTCGGCCAGGCGCTCGGCCTCCTTGACCTGTTCGGGGGTCAGTTCCTTGTTCCGCCGGCGGAGTTCGTCGAGAGCGTCGGTGCGGTCGTTGATCTCTTCTTGAAGGGCCTTGAGCAGCTTCACCTGGGCGGCGGGCGGGATGCCGTCGCCTCCTCCGCCGGCTCCTCCACCACCACCGCCTCCGCCGCCACCGCCGCCCTGAGCGCCATTCTTGCCGTCGTCGGGCTTGAGGGCGTCCATCAACTGCTTGAGCCGGTGGTCGGCCGACCGGGCGGCGGCGAGGGTCGGCTCGTCGACCCGGATCTCGGCGAGCCCCTGGGCCGAGGCGCCCATATCGTCAACCGCCCGCCGCAGGGTCAGGGCGATGACCGGGGCGCCGTCGAGCCGGGAGGCGAGGTCGCCGGCCTCGTCCTTCAGGCCCGTCTGGACCTGACCGAGGCTCCGAACGCCGACGCGCCGGGCCCGGGAGAGCTCGCCGGCCTCGCGAAGCAGCTTGTCGTAGTCTTCGGCGTCGCCAACGACCTTGGTTTGGCGCTCGGAGAGCGATTTCAGCTGGTCGCCCATGCGGGCGAGCTGTTCGTCGGCGAGCCGCTCCTCGGCCTCGCGGCGGGCCTGCTCCAACTCGTCCTGGGCGTCGTTGAGGTCGGCGAGGGCCTCCTCCTCTTGCCCGCCGGCCTCTTCGGCGTCGTCCTGGTCGAGCCCCTCCTCGGCCTTGCTCATCTTGCCGGCCGCCTGATCGCCGAGCCGTCCGGCGGCGTCGGCGCCGAGCTTCGCCAGCTTTTGAAGCTGCCGCTTCAGCTCCTCGCGGATCTCGGCCTGCTCCTTGGCGAGCTTCTTAAGCTGCTCCCGGCGCTGGTCGGCGTTGGGGTTCTTCTGGGCCTCGCGGGTGGCCTTGAGGTTCTCGGCCTGCCGGGCGCGGAGCTGGCGGAGCTCGGATTCGGCCTTCTTCAGCTCCTTGACCAGGCGGGCAAGCTCGCGCTCGCGGCGGTTCTTGACCAAGTCGACCAGGTCGCGCAGCTCCTCGCGGGCCGTTTCCTGGCGGGCGCGGGCCTCGCCCATCTGGTTCTGGGCCAGGCGGTCGGCGGCCTCGCCCATCTTGGCGCTGGTGCCTTGTTGAGCGCTCGCGTCGGCGGCCTCGCGGAGCGCCGCGGCGGCCAGGGGGTCGGACTGGTCGAGCCGCCCGGCCATCTCGTTCATCCGTTCCCGGAGGTCCCCAAGGCCCTTGGCCAGCTCCCGCTGGCGCGAGGCGAGGTTGTCGAGGTCGCCCTTGCGGTCGGGGGGAAGCGCGTCGGCCTCCTTGCCGGCCAACTCGGGGTCGGCGGCGGCGGCGGCCGATTGCTTCAGCGCCTCCTCCTGCTTCTTGAGCAGGTCCTCGGCGTCCTTGACCACCCCCCGATACGTCTCGAACTCGCTCAGGCCGTCGAGCATCTTCTGAAGCTCGTCGGCGATCGCCCGCTGATTCGTCTTGGCCAGCGCCAGCGACTCCTTGGCCGATTCGGTCAACTCGGCGTCCCGCGATTCGGAATTGGGTTCGTTCGGCGCGTTTTTCGAGGCGTCCCCCGCCCGAGAATTGGGTTCGTTCGCCGCGTTTTCACCCCTCTTGGGCTGGGAATTGGCTTCGTTCGGCGCGTTTTTCGAGGAATCGCCCGATTGGGAATTGGCTTCGTTCGGCGCGTTTTTCGAAGTTTCGCCGGGCTGGGCGTTGGGTTCGTTCGGCGCGTTTTTGGAGGCGTCGTCCGCTCCGGCGGTCTGGTCGAGGCTCTTGTTGGCCCGCGAGAGGGCCTGCTCGGCCGGGTCGACGTTGTTTTGGCGGATCTGGTCGAGCTGGGCGATCATCTGTTCAAGGTGCTCGCGGGCGGGGGCGTTGTCGATCTTGAAGTTGTCGAGGTCGTCCAACAGTCGATGGGTTTTGGACTCCAGGCCGTCGTCGGGGTTGTTCAACCGGCCGCCCACCTGGCGCTGAACGATCCCGGCGTTGCCGAGGTCCTCGCGCTGGGTCCGGGAGAGGCGGTTGGCCTCTTCGAGGGCGCGGGCGGCCTCGTCGACCGGCCGGATCGCCTGGTTCTGCATGGCGAGGGTCCGGGCGATCTCCTCGCGAAGCTCCCTGCGCGCCTCGTCGAACTGGCGGGCGGCGTCCTCGTTGGAGACGATCCGGAGGCGGATTTCGCGGCTCTTGCCGATGTTGGGACCCTTGACCGAGTCGAAATCGCGGGCGTCGGCGTGGAAGGCGATGACCGAGCCGACGGGCAGCATCAAGGGGCTGAGATCCCAGTCGTGCCGCAGCTCCTGATGGCGGACGAGACTCGCGGTCGAGGCGACGGCCGTTCCGGCGGAACCGGGACCCACCGCGGCGTCGGGCTGGGCCTCGTCGGGGGCCGACCAAAGCGGGATGGCCACCGCCTCGTGAGGCTCCGAGCCCCCGGAGGCGATCGAGTACAGGAGGCGGGCCGAGTGGATCCCGTAGTCGTCGTCCACCTCGATCTGGACCGGGATTCGGGCGTCGACCGGCACGTCGCGGTCGGTCCGCGGCTCGGCGATCACCACCCGGGGCGCCTCGTCGGCCAGCATCCGGACGTCGTAACGCGCGGCGCGGCGGTTGGGGAAGCCCTCGGAGTCGCGGATCGAGAACCAGAAATCGAGGTCGCCGTTCACCTCAAGCGTGGTCTGGAACCGGGCGTCGCCGGGGCCGAGGGCGATCGGCTGGGGCTCGGAGGCGTCTCCCAGATGCAGCGTGGCCGACGAGAGGGGCTTGTCGGCTTCGGCGTCGATCTCGATTCGGGTTCCCTCAAGCGCCCGGAACGAGGTCAACCCCTGGGCGAGCGTCTGGGGGGGAAGCCCGGTGTAGGCCGGGGAGACGAGCCGGATCGTCGTTCGGCCCAACGCGGGGGGCGCGACGACGCGGACGGCCACGTCCCGAATCGAGTTGGCGTCGTCGCCGCCGGCGACGGAGAACTCAAACGGCTGGTTGACGGCCTCGATCCGCCCCCGGAACTCGCCCTCGTCGGTCGCCCCCAGGGGCTCGACGACCACCTCGCCGTCGGCGAAGCGATAGGTCGCCTTCGCCGATTCGGGAATGCGGTCGCCGGGACGAACGTGAACCAGGAGGCTGAACGAGTCGCCCCGGGCGAGCTTCAGCGTGGTCGCGTCCTCGTCCAGAACCAGGTGGGTGAGCTGGGGCCAGCGGTCGCCGCCGAAGGGCGAGAGAAGCCGCTTGAGCGCGATCCGAGACGACATCGGCGCGAGCGCCGCCGACGAGGCGACGATCGCCAGCACGAGCCCGGCCACGGTCCCGGCGCGGAGGACCGGCCGGGGCTCGATCACCTCGCGGAAGTCGATCGACTCGATCTCCCGCATGGCCTGCTTGACCGTGGCCGCCCGAAGCGCGGGGGAGCCGTGGCTGGCGTCGTCGGCCGGCAGCTTCATAAACTGGACGGTGCTGGTGAGCCGGTCGTTCAGGCCCGGCCAGCGCGCCTCGATCCGCCGCGCCGCGTCGAGGTCCTCGAACCGGACCAGAAGCGGCCGGAGCAGCCATCGCCAGCCCGCCCAGGCGGTCCACGCGGCCATTGCCGCCAGGAGCGCCAGCCGGACGAAGGGCTCAAGGTGGAAGGCCCAGTCGGCCAGGCAGGCCAGGAGGACCATGGGCGCGAGCCCGGCGGCGACCCGGCTCAGCCCGTGGACCAGGACCAGCCCTCGGACCCGACGGCGGAGGGCCGCGATGCGCGATTCCAGGGGCGAACGACTCATGGGACCCTCCCTAGGATGTTGACCGAGGGCCGATAAAAGAGACGGGTCGATTCCTTCATTATATCATTCGGGCCCGCTTCCGAAGAACCCATTCCGCGATCAAGAGCGTCAAAAAGAGGACCAAAAGCGGCCAGGCGTTCCAGATCGGGATCGGCGGATCGGTGTCGAGGGGGACCTTCGACGGCTTCGGCAGGTCGTCCAAAAGCGTCGACGCGGCGAGCGGAGCGTAATACTTGCCCGCGGTGGCCGCGGCGGCCCGCCGCAGCTCGGCCTCGTTCAACTCGACCCGCTGGAACTCGTCGGCCGGCGCCTCGACCCGGAAGGTGGTCGTCGGGATCGGCCCCTCCAACACCGGAGGAGGCAACAATCGCGCCTGATACTCGCCTTCCGGCGCCTGCGACAGCGCTCCCTCGAAGACGCCCCGAACGCCGGGCGACGATTTCAGGGCGAGCCTCCGGGGTCCGGCCCCCCGGCGCTCGATCTGGACGGTGAGGTCGCCGCCGGCGGGGGCGAGGCCGGGGTTCGGGAACCGGACCCGCACCTGGATCGGCTGCCCGCGCTCGTAGCTGCGGCGGTCGGTCTGGATCTCGGCCTGGCGCTGGCCGGCGAGCCGCGAGCGGGCCAGGAAGCGGACGGTCTGGACCCAGAACCGGCCGAAGTACTGGTCGCCGGACCGGAACCGCCAGCGCCAGGTGTCGTCGAAGGCGTGGAACATGGTCCGGCCCGACCCGGCGAACTGGTAGAGGATCAAGGGGAGATTCCCGTCCACGCCCTCGGCCCGGGGATGCTCGGCCAAAACCAGCGCCGCGGGCTTCTTGCGGGGGGCCTCGAAGTACCAGTACGAATCGGGCAAGGAGGCCCAGATTTGGGCGCTTGAGGCGTCGTCGTCGCCGAGTCGGAAAATGGGGTTGGTTCGCCCCTCGATGGTCAGCTCGGGGTGGAAGGCGTCGACGCCGGCGCCCGAGGCGGCCGGGTCGCGGGCGTCGGCCAGGTCGATTGGCAAGAGCGGCTCCAGCGGCGTCCCCCGATACGTGAGGGGGTCGAACAACTGACCGGCGATGAAGAGGAGCCCGCCCCCCTTCTCGGTGACGAAGTCCGAGAGGTTTTGCAGTTGCGACTGGCTGAGAAACCCGGCGTCGGCGTCGCCGAAGATCACCACGTCCTGGACGAACAGCTCGTCGCGCGAGGCTGGGAAGGTCGGCAGGGCCGAGCGGTCCTGCTCGCTGTATTCCGGGTCCGACGACAGCAGAACGACGCTCAGGTCGATCGTCTCCTCGCGCTCCAGAAAGTTCTTCAGATAGCGGAACTCGTACCGGGGCTCGCTCTCGACCATCAGGACCTTGAGCTTCTCCTTGCGGACGGTCAGCGCCCGCTCGATCCGGTTGTTGTCGGTTTGCAGCTCGCGGGGCTGGGGGGCGACCTCCAGGCGGAAGTTCTTCTCGCCGGTCTCGCGGGGGTGATAGACCAGCTCGACGCTCTGGGGCTCGCCGTCCTCGGGGACGTCGACCTCGATCGACTCGACCTCAAGACCGTCGTCGTCCTCCTTCGCCTCGGGCGGCAGTTCGCTCAACCGAACCGTGACCTTCCCGCCTTCAAAGCCCCGGGCGGAGAGCTTGGCCTGGAACCGCACGGCGTCGTCGACGAAGACGACGTCGTCGACCAACAGGTCGGTCAACTCCAGGTCGCGCGCCGGCTGGACGCCGCCCAGGCCGACGGCGAAGATCGGCGCTCCCTTGCGCGCGGCCAACTCGACGGCCGAGGCCAGGGGCTCGCCGTCGGTGGTCTGGCCGTCGCTGAGGAGCAAAAGGGCCGAGGGGGGCTCGCCGCGCAACTCGCCCAGGACCTGCCGCAGGCCGTCGCCGAGGCGCGTCTGCCCCCCCGTCGGCTTGACCTCGCGCAATTTCTCCAACGCCGGCTCGACGTCCTCGGGCCGGTCAATCTCGGCCAGGAGCCGCGCCGAGTCCGAGAGCAGATACAGCCGCGTCTTGTGCTGCTTGCTCAACTCGCGGACGACTCGGGCGTCGTCCTTCAGGAGCAATCCCTTGGCGACGGCCAGGCGCGAGGGGCCCTCTTCGGCGTCGGTCCGGCCATCGGTTTCGGTGTTCTCATCGGTCGCGGCCAGCGCGGTCAGGCCCTCGCGGACCTCGGCCTCCTCGAACTGGTCGGCGATTCCGGCGCTGGCCGAGTCGTCGATCAGGACCGCCAGATAGGGAAGCCCCGTCCGCTCGACCGACAGCACGGCCTCCGAGAGCATGAAGACGGCCAACAGGATCAGGCTGATCCGCAGCGCCGCCAAGAGCGCCTTGTAGGGGCCGGGGGCCTTGCCGTCGCGGCGGTAGAGCCAGACGATCAGGGCGACGCTCCCAACCACCACCGCCAAAAGCGCCCATTGCGGCCAGGGCTGGTCGAACCGGATCCGGGGCGAGACGGCCTCGCCCGCGCGAGGGGGCGCGACGCCCAGGCGATCGGCCAGATGCTTGAGGATCGTTTCAATCACGTCCGACGGGTCCTCTCTCGTCTCATCCCGAGCGAGCGACCGGCAAAAGCCGGGGCGAGCCTCCCTTCTCCCCTCGCGGGAGGAGGGAAAACCCGCCTTCGTCCGCCCATCATCTCACCCCCGGGAATCATTGTGGCCAAACTTCCAGGCCGCGACCGATTCGACCAAAAGCAACAGCAAGACGCCGTAGAGCAAGGGCCGGTGCAGCTCTCCCTTGCGGCCGACGGAGGCGGCGTCGCGCGAGAGCTCGCGCCAGTTGGTCAGCCGGACGAACCGCCAGCCGGGAACGCGCTGGGCCAGGCCCGCCTCGTCGAGCTTGGCCGGGTCGCTCTCGGCCGGGTCGGGATTGGCCGCGAAGACGACCTCTTGAGCCAACGGCGGGCCGATCGTGGCCTTGTAGGCGCCGGCCGCGTCGGTTTGCTCGAAGTGGAGCCGGCTGAGCCCCTCCTCGGCCTTCAGCCGGCCTGGGATCGACTTGCCGCCGGGCGTGGCGACCGTCACCGGCGCGCCGGCGCCGGCGGCGGGGAGCGCCTGGTCGTAGGGGGCGCCGACCCGGATGTTGCGCTCGGCCGCCCGGCCCGCGGCGGCCTCCAGAACCATCTTCTGCATGATCGGCGGATAGCCCTGGTGGACCGGCCAGTTGGTCCAATCGGCGTCGGCCGAGGTCGCCACCTGGAAGACCACGCCGCGATGCCGGGGCCGCTCGATCACCGCGGGCGAGCCGTCGTCGAAGGCGAGCGCCACTTGCGCGGTTGAATCCTTCGGCGGCTTCAACTCGTTGTACCGCCAGGTCCGAACCTGGGTCAGGCCCGCCGTGACCGGGTCGGGCTGGTTGCGGAAGTCGGTCAAAAGCGGGTGCCGATAACCCAGCGGATCGAATCGGAACGAGGCCCCTTTGCCCGTCTCGTCGCCCCGGGCGGGTCCGACGGCGGCGGGAAGAAGGCCCCGGCCGTCGTTGTACAGCAGGCGGTTGTAGTTCTCGGCCATCATCTGATCGCCGCCGAAGACGATGACGCCGCCGCCGAGCTTGAGGAAGTCGTCGAGCGCGGCGACCTCCGCGGGGCTGAACTGGGCGACGTTGCAAAGCGCCACCACGTCGTAGCTTCCCAGGTCGCGGCCGGCGAACCGGGAGTCGGGCAAGACCTCGACGCGGATCAGGTCGGGCTCGCCGGGCGACGACTCGGCCGGGGCCAGCGCGACGGCCATATAGTCGGTCTCGGCCTGGAACGGCTCGGCCTTCGCGTCGCCGTCGACCAGGAGGACCCCGACCGACTCGCGCACCGGGACCACCAACCGGCGATTGTCGTCGAGCGCCAGGGAGTCCTCGTCGATCGACGCCTCGATCACGTGGTCGCCAGCCGTGGCGAACCGCTGGTTGAAGACCACCGGCACGTCCTCGCCCACGGGAAGGTCGACCAGTTGCTCGGGACCGACCCGGCCGTCGGTGGTCAGCCGGACGCGGACGCCATCGGCCCGCGACGGCCCGAAGTTGCGGACGGTCGCCCGGACCAAAACGGTCCTCGACGGCGTGACGACCGGCGAGAGGACCTCCAGGTTCACAATCGCCCGGTTCTCCTCCCCCTCGCGCCCCAGGTCGATGACGACCGACCGGGGCCCGCGGGCCTCAAGCCGCTCGATGATTTGCTTCAAGCCCTCGTCGCCCCCGCCCTCCCCCTCGCCCGGCCGAGACCGCCAGCTCGTCGCCTGCAGGTCGGTCAGGAAGATGACCTCCTTCTGGGCGATCGGCGAGGCGTCGAGCACGCGGTCGATGGCCTCGAAGCTGGCCTCCAGATCGGTCGCGCCGTGGGTTAGGGTCAGCTCCTCGATCTCCTTCTGAACCTCGGCCAGATTGGGCGAGGGATCGCCGATGACCACTCGGGGCGGGGAGCCCATCAAAACGAGGCTCACCGCGTCCCCCCGGCGCGAGTCGCCGGCCAGGCGTTCGGCGACCGTCTTGGCCTGCTCGAACCGGCTGGAGCCGCCCCCCGCGTCGGCCACCGAGCGGCCCATGCTGAGCGACGAGTCGAGCACCAGCACCCGATGCGTCCGCCGCCCCGGGATCACGTTGCCCAGCCCCTCCAGAAACGGCTTGGCCATCGCCAGGACGACGAAGATGACCAGCAGGCAGCGGATCGCCAAAAGCAGCCATTGCTCGATGCGGATCCGCCGCTGGTTCTTGCGGATCGCCTCGACCAGAAACCGCATGGCCGCCCACCGCCGCTCGCGGAACTTCCGGCGGTTCCACAGGTGCAGCAGGATCGGCGCCGCGGCCGCCGCCAGCCCATACAAGAGCGGCCCGTTGGCGAACCCCAAAGCCCAGATTAAAGGCGGACCATCCAGCGGCAACGCGATCTCCTCGTCAGGTTGGGCAGGCTCAAAAGAGGCCGCCGCCATTGGATTTCGGGGCGGGTTCGGCGGGTGGTTTTCCCGGGAGAACCCTAGCCTCCCGGCCCCGTCCCGAAGCTCCCTCCGCAAACTCGACAGCCCTCATCCGGCCTTCGGCCATGTATTGGCCGCGCCTCCTCTGCATATTGTAAGCGCCAAACAAACCGGCCACGTCCTCTCCTCCCCTACCGCCACCGCTTTCGGCTCGCGCGGGAGGCCAGGTAGCCGGAGAGCGCGGCGTCGAGGCTTTGGTCGGTGCGCAGGGGGACGTAGTCGATGTCGTTCATCCGGCATCCCTTCCGAATCTCGTCGAGGAACGCGTCCATCTCGGCGCGATACGCTTTCCGCAGGGTGGTGGGGTCGGCCATCACGTCGGGAATCCCCTCCATGCCCTTGAAGAGCGTCGGCTCGCGGAAGGGGAAGTCGATCTCGGCGGGGTCGAGCACGTGGAAGACGATCACCTCGTGGCGGCGGTGGCGAAAGTGCTTCAGGCCCGAGAGGATCCGGGGGGCGTCGTCGAACATGTCGGAGAAGATCGCCACCACTCCTCGCTTGCGGAACCGCTCCGAGAGGTCGTGCAGCACCGCGCCCATGTCGGTCTTCTCGCGGGCGGGGGCGGCGTCGAGCAGGTGGATCAGCTCCTTCAGCCGCGACGGCTGGCCCGAGGGCTTGACGTACCGCCGCACGGAGTCGTCGAAGATGGCCAGGCCGACCGAGTCTTGCTGTTGCAGCACCATGTACGAGAGCGCCGCGACGACCAGCCGGGCGTACTGGAACTTCGAGACGTTCCCCTCGGAGGCGTAGCCCATCGACTCGCTCGCGTCGAGCAGCATGTAGAGCAGGAGGTTGGTCTCCTCCTCGTACTGCTTCAGGTAGAGCTTGTCGGTCTTGGACCAAACCTTCCAGTCGACGTGCCGAACGTCGTCGCCGGGGACGTACTCGCGGTGCTCGGCGAACTCAACCGAGAAGCCCTGGTAGGGGCTCGGGTGCATGCCGGCGACGTAGCCCTCGACGATCGTGCGCGCCTGGAGGTCGAGTCCCTCCAGGCTAGACAACGTCCGCGGATCTAAATAGCTTTGGTAGTTTTCCACTCTGCTCGGCCTCGCGGGCGTCGACGGGAACGGTCTCGACCAGGCGCTTCACCACGTCGTCGGGCCTCAGTCCCTCGGCCTCGGCGTTGAAATTCGTGATGATCCGATGCCGCAGCACCGGGGCGGCTACGCTGCGAATGTCCTCAACCGCCACGTGATGCCGGCCGTGCAAAACGGCTCGGGCCTTGGCGGCCAGCACCAGATACTGGCTGGCGCGGGGACCGGCGCCCCAGCTTACGTAGTCGCGCACGAAGTCGGGCGCGTCGCCGTGGTCGCGGCGGGTCGACCGAGTCAGCCGGACGGCGTAGTTGATCACGTGATCGGCGACCGGCACCTTGCGGACGATCTCTTGAAGGGCCAGGACCTCCCCCCCGGAGAGAATCTTCGAGAGCGTCGGCCGATGCGCGGTGGTCGTCATTCGGACGATGTCGCGCTCCTCCTCCTCGTCGGGATAGCCGACCAGGACGTTGATCATGAAGCGGTCGAGCTGCGCCTCGGGGAGCGGATACGTCCCCTCCTGCTCGATCGGGTTCTGGGTGGCCAGGACGAAGAAGGGGTCGGGGAGTCGGTGGCGCTCGCCGCCGACGGTGACCTGGCGCTCCTGCATCGCCTCCAGCATCGCGGCCTGGGTCTTGGGGGGCGTCCGGTTGATCTCGTCGGCCAACACGACGTTGGCGAAGACCGGTCCGCGAAGGAACTTGAACTGGCGGAGGCCGGTGGCCTTGTCCTCCTGGATCACCTCGGTCCCGGTGATGTCCGAGGGCATCAGGTCGGGGGTGAACTGGATCCGGTTGTAGGTTAGGTCGAGCGCGTCGGAAAGGGTGTGGATCATCAGGGTCTTGGCCAGCCCCGGCACGCCGATGAGCAGGCAGTGCCCCCGGGCGAAGACGGCCAGGAGCAATTCCTCCAGGACCGCGTGCTGCCCCACGATGACCTTGCCCATCTCGGCCCGGAGCTTCTGATAGGCGTCCTTGAGCCGCTCGACGGCCGCCAGGTCGTCGTCGGCCGGCGGAGTGGTCGCCGGGTTGTCGGTCGAGTCGCTCACGCGGTCCCTCCTTTATGTTTCCTCGCGCTTGGCGAGCCAACGCGTCTTGTAGTCGATAGTATTCGCGTCCAGCGCGCCGGGTTCAAGCGCCCGGCGGCAAGCCGGCTCTCTCGCCAATGTCGCATCTTTGTTTAGCGACGAACGCGACGATGTCCAGCCGTGGTTTTTTCCAATCGGAGGGCGGACATTCCCGTCCGCCCAGAAATCAACAAAAAAATCAGGGCGGACGGGAATGTCCGCCCCACAGGGAAGGTTCCTTCTTGCCTGTCCCCCGGTTCGAAGGGGCGGCCCCCGGCCCTCGAAACAAGGTAATCAGCCATCACGGCGACGCCGGCGCTTCGGCCGATCGGGTGGGCGCGAGCGCCCCCAGGGCCCAGAGTTCGCGCGAGGTCGCCAGCAGGCCTCCCCGGGCGTCGAGGCGGAGCCGGGCGTCGGCGATCGTCGCGGGCAGGGCGAAGCGCTGGATCAAGTCGCCGTCGGTTCGGCGGCGGGCGACGATGGGGAGCGATTCGGTTTGGTCCTCCCAGACGCTCGACGAGCTGGGGTACGCCAGCACCGCCCGGTCGGAAAGCGCCAGAGCCCATTGGAGCAAGTCCGGCCCGGCCAGGTGGCGCGACCAGAGGGGCGAGCCGTCCTCGAGCGAGATTGCCCGGATGGTCTGCTTGCTGACGCAATAGAAGCGTTCTTCGTCCAGGGCCAGCGAGTTGGGCCGCTCGCCCAGGTTCTCGGTCCCCAGCACGGTCGACCAGCGCTTCGCGCCGGTGGCCGGGTCGAGGCGGATGAGCGTCCGGCCGTCGTGGACGACCAGGAGCCGCTCGGCGTCGACCAGGGGCCGAGGCGCGCCGTTGACCGGCATCTCCTGACTCTCGCGATACTCCCAGGCGAACCGCCCCTGGGCCATGTCGAAGCTTTTGACGCCGCGGCGGTCGGTGACGACGATCACGTGGTTGTCGTCGAGGGGAACCGGCGTCCGCTCCAGCCCTTCGCCGGGGGCCAGGGCGAGTCGGGACACGGGCAGGCCGGTCTCGGTCTCCAGGGCGACCAGCTCCGACGGCCCGTCGGTTCGCAGAACGAGACGATCGGGGCCGATCCAGACTTTCGGATCAATCGTCCCGCCGCGGACGGAGTAGGACCACTGAATGATCCCGTCGGCGGCGTCGACGGCGATCAGTTCGTCGTCGCCTCGAAGGAGAAACAGACGATCGCCGACGACTTGAAAGCCGCTGAGGGGAGCGCCGAGGCCCCCCCGGGCGTCGGCCGGCGGATCGCCGCGGGCGAAGGGGTCCGGGCCGCGCTTCGGCCCCGGGTCGTCCTCGCGGCCGAACCGCCAGCGGGCCTCGCCGGTCCTGGGGTCGAGCGCCACGACGCGCCGGGGGGTCGCGGCGACGAGCTTGTCGGCCAGGTATCCAACCCAGAGGGCGCGCTCGCCCAGTTCGGCCGTCCAGAGCGGCGCCCCGGTGGCGGGGTCAAGCGAGGTGACGCTGGCGTTGTCAACCAGGAAGGCGCGGCTCAGGTCCACGGCCGGCGGGGTTCCAAAGGCGGCCAGCGGACGGGCCGAGTCCTCGCCGTCGGGTCCGCGCCAGGTCCACCGGCGGACCAGCGGCGAGGGAGTCGGCGGCCGGGGGCGGTCGGCGGCGAGGTCCGCCAGCGCGCTTCGCCCCAGCGCGGCCGCGGCCAGCTCCGCGGCTGGGGCGGTCCCCTCCTCCGCCTCGATCCGGGCCTCGGGATAACGGGTCCGAAGCTGAAGCAAGGCGTCGCGGGCCGAGACGAGATAGCCTCGCTCCTCGTAGGCGCGGGCCAGCCTCCAAAGGGCCCGGGCCCGCGTCTGGTCGTCGATGGCGGCCAGAGCCAAAAGCCGCTTGTAGACGACCGTCGCCTCGGCCTGGCGGTCGTCCGCCTCGTACAGCGCGCCGAGCGTCAGCAGGGCTTCGGGAACAACCTCGGCGGCCGGTTGGAGCCGCGCCGCGTCGGCCAGGGCCCGGGGGTCCCGGTCGCGCCGGCCGCGCTCCAGAAGCTCGCGGGCGCGGCGGTCGTATTCCCGATAGACCTCGCGCCCCCGCTCGCGGACGATCGCGGCGAGGCGGTCGGCCAGGAACAGGTCCGCGCGAACGGACCGCCGGCCGTCGTCGGAGGCGACGCTCAACCGCTCGATGCCCTGATCGGCCAGAAGCCGCTGCAGAACGTCGATGGCCTCCTCGGCCCGGTCCATCTCAAGGCGGGTCTCGGCTAGAAGCAGCCGGGCCCGGAGCCGCTCTTGGTCGGATCGGGCGGCGCGCGCGGCGGCCTCGAGCCGCTCGGCGGCGGCGGCGGGATTGTTTTCCGTCCTGAGCTTCGCCGCGGTACGGGTCAGGAGGCCGAACAGGTGATCGCGGGCGGCGTCGGCCAGCGGAGAGCCGTCGATCGTCTCGGTGGGCCGGGCGCGCTGAAGGGCGTTTTCATAGGACTCCAGCGCCAGGTCGTCCTCGCCGATCGCCTCGGCGGCGCGGGCCAGCCGGTAATGGGCCGGGGCGCGCTCGGGGAACGCGGCGATTTCGTCGCGGTAGCGCTCGATGAGCCGGCTGTTCTGGCAGAAGACCACCAGGGCGTCGCTTTGCGCGACGATCAAATACCCGTCGCCGGCGACGAGGTTCCCCCCGGTCGTCCGGAACGTCTCGGCGAGCCTGATCGGCGGGGCCGCGCGGCCGCCATCAAGCTGATTCAGGACCTCGATCTCGTTGCGGGTCGGCCAGTAGATCCGATCGCCGGCCAGCAGGCCCCGGCCGAAGCCCTCGCGGGTCCCCGAGTCGGGCCAGGCGCGCAACAGCTTGCCGTCGCGCACGTCGAACAGCAGCACGCGGTCGCCGGTGGCGACGAGCCGGCCCTTGGCGACCCCCAGCAAATGCGTGATCTTGACCTCGTCGGGAATCGAGTCGGTTTTCCACCTCAACCGGCCGGTCTGGGCCTCGAAGGCGAAGATGGCGTCGGCGTCGCTGGGGGCGATGAAGACCAGGCCGTCGTGGACCACCGCGGGGTTCAGGTCGCGTTCGGTGGCGTCGCCTCCCCGGGCCATCTCGCGGCGGGGATAGGTCGCCACCCAAAGAATCTCGCCAGTCTCGGCGTCGAGGGCCGCGAGCGCCCCCAGGTTGGTTTGGTAATAAAGGACCGAGCCCTCCAGCGAGAGGAGCCGGTGGCCGGGATCGGCGGCGCCCAGGCCCCCGAAGCCCATTCCGCCCATGCCCAAAAACGGGTCGTTCTCGGACGCGGCGGCCCCCAGGTAGCGGATCCAGCGGAGGGAGCCGTCGGCGGCGTCGAAGCCGGCGACGTAGGTGGCGGTCTGCTCGCGGCGGTCGGTGATGGCCGCGTAGACGCTCTGTTCGTCGGCCACCGGCGTCCCCTCGAAGTTCACCGAGCGGCCGACGCGGTCTTGCGCGGGGCGGTCGGGGAGCGTCAACTCGCTGGCCCGCTTGGTCCAAAGCCGCTTGTCGCCGGATTTGGACCGGTCCAGGGCGATGATCGAGGTCCCCTCGCCGCCCCCCCGGTTGATTCCCATGAAGACCGGGGGCGTGGCCACGCCCATCCGGGCGTAGATCCGGTCGCCGACGGCGGTCAGCGTGAAACGGGGGAGAACCCAGGTGGCCTGCCGCGCCTGGGGGATCGCGCCGTCGCCCTCGGGGTCGTATCGCCAGGCGGGCTCGACCGCCAGCAACCGGCCCCCGTCGTCGTCGGCCCGATCGCTCAGGTTGTAGGCGAGGACGCGGCGGCCGTCACAGACGATCACCTGATCGCCGACGACGATCGGATGATAGCCCAGCAACTGCGCCGAGGTCGCCGAGGCGTTCGGCGGGGCGGGGCGCAGGCCGTAGGGGGGAACCGGCCGCGCGGGGTTGATTCGCTCCAGGGGCGCCCGCCATTGCAACGAACCCACGTCGACCGAATCGGCCGGAACATGCGTGCGGCTCGGCGCGCCGGCGAAGGTCGGCCAGCGCTCGTCCCCCTGGTCCGGCGGCGCCAGGCGGTCGGCCTTCAGCGCCTCGGTCAAGATCTCGACGATCGGCCCCTTGCGGCCGGTCAGGTTCCCCTCGGCCCCGGGAAACCGCCGGGCGAAGGCGTCGAGATCCTCTCCCGGAACGGCCACCTCGGCGCCGGCCGCGGCCCGGCAAAGGAGCTTCTTGGCGGCCACCCGCGCCAGGTCGACCGACGGGTCGGGATGAACAAACGTCGCTTTGTCGTCGGGATCGTCGGGGACGAGCCGGCGATAGAGCGCCAAAGCCTCGGCGAAGCGGCCGTCCTGAAACGCGAGATCGCCCAGCAGCTCCAGCGCGTCGTCTCCCCAGGAGGAGCAGAAGGCCCGCTCGACGACCAATCGCAGGGGCGTCGGGTCGCGCTCGGCGCGCCCCTGGCGATACCAGCGCTCGGCCTGGGGGTCCACCCGATTGCGATACAGGGCGCGGGCCTCGGGCGGCAGACCGGCCAGGATCCGCTGGCAGTAGGCCCGAAGATCAACGAAGAGGACGAACTCCTCGTTCCCGGCGGGGTCGGCGGGGTCGCGCGGAAGGCGGGCGACCTTCTCGCCGTACTGATCGATGACGCGCTGATAGATCCCGATCGCCTCGGCCCACTGTCCGTTCTGGGCGTGGCTGGCGGCGTT
>Ga0180216_1000424_pt1 | contig 45677 bp, 42 predicted proteins | sample eDN3rd37CBELigMG_FD_128879 | JGI IMG/M metagenome (GOLD analysis project Ga0180216, IMG submission 128879) | Enriched Miracle-Growth compost microbial communities from Emeryville, California, USA - eDNA 3rd pass 37_C BE-Lig MG (version 2)... ...
GTCTTTCGGGCTTCGGCGGCCAGTTTGCGCACGCTGAAGCCACTCCATGAGGAGAGCGAGCTCAGCGCGGCAGCAAGGGCAATGAAAGACAGCACGGGCGCGACGGCAATGTGTGCGACGGCTGCAACCAACAGACCGAGCTGCAGGCAGAGGCAAAAGGTGGGCAGAGCAATCCGGGAGCCGGAACCGTTTGGAGCGGATGTATCGATGCCTTTGGTGATCAATCGCCCAACCGCGGAAGACACACGTTCTCTCCACGACCGGACGGACATCGTCCACGCCATTCGCCTGCCTCGTAAACTGTGATGAAGTTGCTCCACGCGAACGATGTACTGAATACAAGCTGCATCGCGAATCGCTATTCCAGTTCACAGCATCGGGGCATGGCTGTCGAGGAGATTAATTCGGTCAGTACCTCTGCCGGGCGAGGTGTCAGTCTTCCAGAATGCGAACGACGATCTCGTGGACATCACGGGAGATGTTAGGTGTCTCGACTATGCTGGTCAGAGCCTTCCGGGCGAGCTTGCGGCGGCCCGGCTCGAGGGTCCTCCAGCTGCGCATGGCGTTGAGCAGACGGGCTGCAATCTGGGGATTAAAGCGATCGATCGCTAGGATCTGTTGGACCAGGAACGCATAGCCGGCGCCATCAGGACGGTTGAACTGCACCGGGTTCAGGAGTGCGAAGCTGCCGATCAGGGCGCGGACCTTGTTGGGAGCAGTGATATCGAAACGGGGATGACGCGTAAGAGCGATTACATTCGACAGAGTATCGCTGCGGGTGGATTGCGCCTGGGCAACGAACCAGGTGTCGATGACGACGTGATCTTCGTTCCAGCGCTCATAGAAATGGTCAAGGGCCGCGCGCCGCTGAGGCGAGCTGCTGGAAGCCAACAGATTGAGGGCGTGCGCGGCCTCGGTCATGTTCGTGGCGTTGAAATACTGGGATGCTGCGCGTTCCAGAACCGCTTCCGATCCGAGGGAAACGAGAAGCTCCAGGGCGGCATTGCGTGCCGCTCGCTTGCCCGCACTGGCGGCATCCGGGGAGAAGGGCCTGCGGGATTTCAGCCTGTCGTGTATTGCTTCGAGTTCGGTCCCGAGATGGCGGGCAATCAGCCTTGATAGCTGGCGATGCGCGCGGAAGATGATGGAGTGGTCGACGTTTGTGCCAATGGCGCTGGCGATATCGTTCTGGGACGGCAGCCGCATGAGTTCGGCGCGGAATGCCCAGTCAAGCCGTTCGTCGGCAAGAGCCGATCCAAGAGCCCGGGCGAAACCTGTACCGCGGGCGGAGTGCTTTCCAGCGGCCAAGGCTTCCGCCATCGCAATGATGGTTCGGGTCGCGTAGGTGTTTGCAGCTTGCCAGCGATTGAAGTCATCGCTGTCATTTGCGAGCAGGAAGGCCAGCTCCCGGTCACTCAGCTCCATCTTCAATTCGACCGGCGCGGAGAAGCCCCGCAAAAGTGAGGGTACCGGTCGCGCCGGAATGTCGGTGAACGTGACGGTGGTTGATGGCTCACACAGGTGGACGATGCCATCGGCAAGGGTTTCACCTGTATCGGTCCTGAGCTCCATATCCTTGCCATCCGGGCCAATGAGCCCCAACCGGATGGGGATATGCATCGGGCTCTTTTTGGGTTGCCCGGGAGTTGGTGGAATAGTCTGCCTCAGAGTGAGTGAATAGGTTTGCGCGCGTTTGTCGTACTCCGCGCTGCAGATGATACGGGGCGTTCCGGATTGCGAGTACCAGAGCGCAAACTGGGAAAGGTCGCGACCGGAGGTTTCAGCAAAGCAGGCCAGGAACTGCTCGATGGTTGCTGCCTCACCATCATGGCGATCGAAGTAGCGATCCATCCCCGCCCGGAACGCGTCACGTCCGAGAATGGTGGCGATCATTCGAACAATCTCAGCGCCCTTCTCATAAACGGTCGCGGTGTAGAAGTTATTGATTTCGATGTAGCTTTCCGGGCGAACCGGATGCGCCAACGGACCTGCGTCCTCTGGAAACTGATGAGCCCTGAGTTGGCGAACATCAGAGATTCTCTGGACGACGCGAGAGCGCTCATCGCCTGTGAATTCCTGGTCGCGATAGACTGTTAGACCTTCCTTCAGGCACAATTGGAACCAGTCGCGGCAGGTGATGCGATTACCGGTCCAGTTGTGAAAATACTCGTGCGCGACAACGCTTTCGATGGCCTCGAACATGGTGTCGGTGGCGGTTTCCGATGAGGCAAGAATGAGCCGGTCGTTGAATATGTTGAGGCTCTTGTTTTCCATCGCGCCCATGTTGAAGTCCGACACGGCGACAATGTTGAAGACTTCGAGATCGTATTCACGGCCGAAGCGTTCCTCATCCCACCGCATGGCACGCTTCAGGGAATCCATGGCCCAGGCGGCGCGGTCTTCCTTACCGTGCTCGACGTAGATTGCGAGCGCAACCTCCTTTCCGCTCCGGGTTGTGAATTCGGATGCGATCGATGAGAGGTCGCCAGCTACCAGGGCGAACAGGTAACAGGGCTTCGGGTGAGGATCGTGCCAGACGGCATAGTGACGGTTGCCGCGATCGCTCGTGCCGCGTTCCAGCCGATTGCCGTTGGCGAGCAGAACCGGGGCTTCGTTGGCGTCAGCCTCGATACGGACGGTGTAGGTGGACAGCACGTCCGGCCGATCGAGGAAGTATGTAATCCGGCGGAAACCCTGGGCTTCACACTGGGTGCAAAAGATGCCGCGGGAGCGATAAAGACCCTGCAGCGACTTGTTCGAGTCTGGATCAACAGTCGTGTGAATTTCGAGGGTGAATGGCCCGGAAGGCGGATTCGGAATCGTGAGGCCCCTCTTTGAGAGGCGATACTCCGAACGAGCGAGCTTGCGGCCATCCAGCAGAATCGCGTCGAGCTTCAGTTGCTCGCCGTCGAGAACCAATGGTGGCTCAGAAACCTGAGACTGCGGGTTTCGTTGCACGCTCAGGCGGGAACGGACCCTGGTGGCTGAAGGATCCAGCTTGAAGTCGAGATGGACACTTTTGATCAGAAAATCCGGCGGACGGTAATCGCGCAGGTGGACGGGACGCGGTGTGTCGGTTTTCATCTTACGGGATTCCGGTCGCGCTTTCTGGAGCAGGAGTAACGGGCATATCAGCTTGGCGGTCCTTAGCCGTCTTTGCCGACGCTTCTCGCATCGGGCATTCAGGCTGGCATTTGCGGGCAAGGATCGCTCAAGGCGTGTCTTAGGGCAAGGAGCGCGGGCGGCCAAATGCTGATTCACAGGGAGAGTTCATCTCCTCCTGCGAACTTCCCAGCGATCCCACCGCCGCTGCTCGGCCTCATTGCACCAGGGATTGGCATAGTATCCATAACGCCCGACGATGCGCGTGCAATCCTTCGGCGGGAGATCCTCGCGAGAGCGGGGCCAAGTCTGATCGTAAGCACGCCATTCCGGCGGCGAACGGCGACTGCCAGCGTCGGCGAATGATGCGGATATTGCAAGCAATACCGCTGCCATGAGAGGAAGCCATGTGCGAAGCATCGTATCTGCTTCCGGTTCTGCTATGGAGCGTTTGGCTGACTACGTGCGGGAACGCAGAGATAGCAGGATTGGTTCGCCGGTCCCAATGGACTTTCTCTCCGGCTCTCTGAGCAAGGCGTTCGTTCTGGCGGTACTATCGATCTGACTTTCAGGGGATGGGTGAATTGATGATCGCGAAACGACGGAAGCATAGCAGGGAGGATGCTGCGACAAGGCAGGCCGGCTCAAGCGGCCAGGTGGCCGGTGTGGAGGAGACGGAGAGACTGCCTGTCATCCTGGTTGCGTCCTCGGCAGCCTTCGTCTTCGTGTTCTCGCAGGTTGCAGCGCTTGTCTTTACGGGCAATGCGCGTGGCTTCGACGAGTGGCTTCTGCTTGCATTCCGGGTGCCGGGCGATACTGCAACGCCGATCGGGCCAGCCTGGCTTGTGGACACCGCGCGGGATTTCACGGCTCTTGGCAGCACCGGTGTCGTCGTGTTCATTGTTGTTCTGGCGGCGTTGTTCCTGATCCTGACCAGGAAATTTTCGACGGCAGCGTATGTCATCGCAGCCGCCGCTCTCGGTACGCTCCTGAACAATCTGCTCAAGGTTGGCTTCGCTCGCCCCCGCCCGGATATCGTGGCCCACAGTGTCGAGGTTCAGACCGCCAGTTTTCCATCGGGACATTCGATGATGTCGGCTGTCGTTTATCTGACGCTCGGTATGCTGCTGGCGCGCTCGCAGGCAGATCGCCGGGTCAAAATCTTCGTTATCACCGTCAGCGGGCTGCTGACCCTACTGATCGGGGTCAGCCGCGTCTACCTGGGTGTTCATTGGCCGACGGATGTCCTTGCGGGCTGGGCGCTCGGCGCGGGTTGGGCGCTCTTGTGCTGGCTGCTCATGCTGCGCTTGCAGAACAGGAGTCAGCTTGAGTCGGACCGTTGAGATGCGGCGACGTTCGCCAGATGCCTTGAGAGGCGACGTGATGTGAAACTGGCGCCAACGGCAAACCGCATCACGGGACCGAATGTGTTGGCCGAGATCGGGCCGATGAAGTAGAGCCCCGGGATCGATGATTCGAAATTTCCTGAGAGCCGGGGCGTGTTTTGCAAAAGGTGGAGATCCTTGAGGATGGTGGCGCTCATGAAAGGCAGCCGGGCAACGTCCGGCCGGTAGCCTGTGGCCGCAATGACGTGGTCCACGTTGAGGGTCCGCTCGGTGCCGTCAGTTGAGGCGAGGTGCAGCTGGAGGCGGCCGTTCACTTCACTGGCCCGTCTCAGTTCGCAGTTGAAAAGCCGGGGAACGGGATCAGTGCGGCTCTTCATGAACCAGCCCCCGGAAGGGCCGAGGAATTCGCTGACCGTGCGGACCCGAATCTGATCGGGCAAATATCTGAAAGCCCAAGGCACATCGGTGCAGGCGCGGTTCTTCCAGCCGGGGCCGATACCGGACATTGGCCGATGCAGTCGCTTCAGGAGCGGCCGGTGCAGGGGCTCGTCAATGCCGAATTCGATGTTCGGCTTGCGCACGATGAGCAGCGGACGCGCGCCCGCCTCATGAAGAAGGACTGCAGTGTCGATGGCGGAGGACCCGCCGCCGATCACTGCGACGTCTCTGCCGCGAAATTTCGTGAGATCACTATGATCGGCACTGTGGGTCGCAAGGTCCCGCGGCAAGCCGGCGAGCTCAGGCGGCATGTTGCGGAAGAAATTAAGGCCGACGCCCAGCACGACACGTTGGGAGGTGAAAGACCGGCCGTCTGCGAGTTCAAGAACGAAGCCTCTGTGGTCGCGCGAAAGGTGGACAAGTGTCGTGTCGTCCACTCCCGGAACGAGAGCCTTCTGAAAAGCAAGACCGTAGGCAGTGAATGTTTCGACCTTGACCGGGAGCCCAACATCTTCATAGGGGATGCCGTGCTCCTTGCAGTAGCGGGCGATTGTGAAGCTCCGGTCAGGGTCGTAGAGCGTCGATGAGAAACCAGTGGACTTCAGCAGCATGCCCGCCGGCATGTGCTTGATCCAGGACTGCATGGGAGTGCCGAAGATCCTGAAATCGATGCCGTAGGCACGAAGATAGGCGGCAACAGACAATCCGAATGGTCCCGCGCCGATGATGGTAACCGGGACGGGCCGGGAAGAAACCGGTGCGACCTTGGACCGGAGAGAATCGATGCGGTTGCCGGTCTTCAGGTTCTGTAACGTTGCCGGCGAAGAAGGCCTGAAATCCATTTTGACCTACCTTTGAGAAACAAGTTTGAACAGCCGTATCATGGCTTTTGCCATCGATAACGGAGCTAACCGAAAATGACCTATTTCAATGCGTTGAAGCGCTTTGTCTCGCAGGGCCTTCTTATCTTCTGATCATTGCGATGTGTGGAATCATGTCCTCGATATAGGGCTCGCCCAATGCTTCGAAGCCGAATCCGGCGTAAAACCTTTTCAGATAAAGCTGCGATGAAATTTTTATAGGAGCGCCTTTCTGGTTCTTGTCGAGATAATCAATGCATTTCTGGACCATTGCGCGACCTAAGCCCGATCCCCTTGCCTCCCGTCTGACGACTACCCGGCCGAAACTCACGTATCCGGGTTCGAACAGGCCGCAGGGAAGGGCTCGCAGATACGCAACGAGCCCTCCTTGAGCCACACCAAACAAGTGCCTGGATTGAAGGTCTTTCCCGTCAATGTCGGGATAGGGGACGCCCTGCTCGACAATGAAAATGTCCTGACGCAGGCGCAGGGCCGAATAGAGCTGGGGTGCCGGGATTTCATCGAAATTCAACCAGGACCATGCAACCTTGCGAGTGCATGTGGCACAGGTATTTCCAGCGTCCGGCAAGGCATCGGTGGCGCCGCAGGTCTCCGGGCCTTCAGGCCCGACTGCCTGTTTCTCCAGGGAACAGCAGTCCGGCGAATCCATACCGGCGAACGACTGCTGCCCTGTCGTCCGGTCGAATGGTGGAAACATTGGTTCCTCAATGATTTGCTACGTGTCGCACTGGTTGGGATTGTGGGCGGTTCAGGCCACCGGGGCATTGTTCTCCCCGTAGAGCAGGTCTGCAGTCCGGGTAAACGCGATCTCAGGTGAGGTCTGGAAAGCGAGATTGATGACGCATCTGCGGGCACCATCCGCCTTGATCGGAACCACACGATGGAGGTTCAGATCAGCCCGCAGCAAATAGGCGTCACCGGGATTGTGGTGCAGCCGTTCGATGAGCTGGTTCTCGTTGGCCCATGCGATCAGGTCGGCAATGTCATCATCCGGCTTGCGGCCCTTGCGCCGGCATAGATCCCTCCAGTTCGGAATTATCTCGACTTCTCCACCATCCCCCGGAGCGGGCGCTTCGACAAATATGACCAATGCAAACGGTGGATCGTCGAGATGCCAGCCATGTGTATCACCACTGGCCTGCAGGAAGTTGGCGACCATGAATTCTTCAGGGTGGTTGCAGGAGAACACCTTGCGCCCCGCTATTTTCTCGACGCAGTTTCGAAATGCGGAATGGTGGTAGAGGCGGAACAGGAATGGAGAATGCTGCTTAATTCTCTGGCCGCCAAGAACCGAAAGATTGCGTGGCGACGCATAGCCCGGCATTTCAAAGATGCGACGGCTGGCGGCAGCTTCCATGCGTTTCAATTCGGAGCGCAGAAAATTCAGGGCCGCCGGTGACAAGAATCCGGGCAGCTGTACATATCCATTGCGCAAAAACTGCTCGTGAAGATCGGATAGCTCATCCGGCTCAAAGGTTTTCGACATGGTGATGTCGAATAGTGCCTCGGCCCAATCCGTTTCTTTCAACGTGTAATCGAGATTGTTAATGGTCATGCTTCCAGACGCATTATTCATAAGTGCTCTCCGTGTAAAATGCACTGCGTGCGCGTGGCGAAAATCGTTGAGTTGCCTTTTCGGGCCAATCAAACTAAATGGCGATCGCAAGATTTGTTCTATGTATGATGTATGATTGATTTGTTGCGAAACAGAATTCCCGGGCGAAAATTCTATAGACACGGGAAGTGTATTGAGTCAATTTAAAAGCGAGAAGTTTCATTTGATCGCCGTGGCAATCAAATGCGTTCTTTATAGGTCGACAGGTATTCTTTGTTTTTTAATCGCCCAATGTCTGCCGAGTGCAGCGGGGCATGTGCTATCAAGGGGAAGAAATTTTCATGTCCGAACACAATATTCCGGTAATCGATGTTGGGCTTCTCCGCGAGCGGGATTTACAGGGATCACGCGAGGCGGCTCGGCAGATCGGGCAGGCGTGCAGAGATATCGGTTTCTTCTATGTGCGCAATCACGGCATTTCAGACGTTGTGATTGCGGACACATTCAAATTCGCAGAGATGTTCTTTTCCCTTCCCCTGGAAGAAAAGATGAAGCTCTCCATGGAGCGCAACAGCAAGTGTTTCCGGGGTTATGCGCCTGTCCTGTCGGAGCTGGCGGATGGCAAGCGAAACTCCTATGAGCTGATGGAATTCAGCGTCGAATTCGATGAGCATCACCCCGATGTTCTGGCGGGCAAGCCGATGCATGGGCCGAATCTGTGGCCGGATATTCCGGGGTACCGAGCGGCTATCAACCGGTATATCGCAGAACTGAACGGATTGGGTTTCGACTTGATGCGGGGGATTGCGATCAATCTGGGGCTCAATCAGAACTTTTTTGAAGATGCATTCAACCGACGCTCGTTCTGGCAGTTCCGAACGACACACTATCCCGAGCCTGATGATGTGATCAGAATGGTCGCGGATGCTCCGCAGGATGGCCCGGTCGCAGATATCGAGGTCGGCGACTACAGTTGCGGAGCGCATACAGACTATGGATGTCTCACCATCCTTCTGGCGAATAATCCCGGTTTGCAGGTGCGTAACCGTGATGGTGAATGGTTCGATGCGCCGGCCATTCCCGGCGCGTACATCTGCAACATTGGCGATATGCTGCAGTACTGGACCGGAAATTTGTATGTTGCCACCCTGCACCGTGTCTTGACGGACCAGTCCCGGATCTCTCTGCCCTTCTTTTTCCAACCTGATTACGAAACGATCGTTCAGCCCTTTGGCGGTGTCAGCGAGGGCCGCGATAAAGACTTTCCGCCGATACAATACGGGCCCTACGCCTTCGAGAAATACAAAGGCATCTATCCCAACTGCCGCGTCGCCTGAGCGGGTGGTGCCATGGAGGCTACAAGTATTTCGATGGGCGGGCGCTTGAAGCGCTTCGCCTTACGGTACCGCTCGCGGCTCTATGCGGCAGTTGGCGGGTGTGTGTTCTGGGTGCTGGCGTGGGCTGGAGGCCTGCCGCCAGCCGCCATGCTGGCCGCAGGAATGGCTCCGGTCCTCCTGGCGGCGTTGATGCCGAAATATGCAGTAGTGATGGCGCGCGTCGAGGATGCCATCAATCAGAAACTGGCGCTGGTCACGCCGGCCCGGTTGGTGCGCGTCTTCTTCCATGTCCCGATTGTGGCGGGAGGCCTGCTTGGCGCCTGGACCGGACCGTGGGCGGGACAGGTGAGCGAGCTCGAGATAATGGCTCTGCTGGCGGCGGTAAGCGGCTTGCATGGTGCCGCGGTCACGCTGGCCTATCATGGTTACGGTGACCGGATCGGGAATTGCATTCTGGCGATCTCAGCGGGTCTCTGGCTTCTCGTTTTCGCCAGCATGCATTGGAATTTGTGGCCGCTTATTTTCGCGCTGGATGGCGTTTTCATCATCCATATCGGGGTGGGACTGCTTTCAGACATGCGGTCCCGGATTTTTCCGCGAGGGGGAGTTGGCGTCTTCTTCGGTTCGTTCAATCCCGTCCATAAAATGCACCTGCAGATCCTGAAGGATCTGCTTGAACGCCGCAGTCTTGAAAAGATCTATGTGCATGCGACCACGGTACCGAAGCTGCACCGCGTAGCCATCGCCGCCGGGGAGATTGAGGTGTGTCGGCGGGCGGGCGTCAGGGAGTACCGCCGGTCCAGGTTCGCCGATCCGGGCAAGAACTACTTTCCCACGGGAAGCTGGTTTTACGAGTACGACCTGCGGCTGGAGCTGTTGCGGGCCGCCATCCGCGATGCGGGCCTTGACGCTCACGTCGAGGTTCTGGATTTGCCAGAGCTCTACGAGCGCTCTGGCTTCTCCGGGGTGCTGAGGTACGTCATGAAGCTCCACAGGGGACAGCCAATACATGGACTTCATGGCAGTGATCCCGGTGGCATGTGGGTGCGAAACATCTTCGATACCAGCGGCTGGCTCTACCCGTGTCCTGTGGTTCGTACCGGCCATATTTCGGCGACCGCAATCAGGCAGGGAGCAGTCGGCCTGACCTCGGCGACGGTGGAAGAATTCCTTGCCGCCAGGCGCTCCGGAAACGACTTCATCTTTCCTTCAGGATACGTCTTCCGAAACTGCTGAGGATTTTCCAGTGAGCGGCGAAACGGCAGAGTGCCATCGTACGGCGATCAGGGGGAAGGCTGGCACACCGAGGCCGATGACCACTTCGGAATGGGGTCTCCTTGCGGCGCTTTCGATGCTGTGGGGCGGCTCATTCTTCCTTACACGTATCGCATTGGAAGACTTGCCTGCCCTGACCATCGTTCTGCTGCGTCTCGGATTAGGAGCCGCAGGGCTTGTTGTCGTTCTCCGGTGCATGGGATTGCGATTGCCGCGCGATGGCCTTTCCTGGTCCGGGTATGCAGTGATGGGGCTGTTGAACAACGCGCTGCCGTTCTGTCTCATCACCTGGGCCCAGATCCATCTGACTTCGTCTGTCGTTGCGGTCCTGAATGCAACGGCTCCGTTCGCTACTCTCGTGCTCGCTCATTGCTGCACCAGGAGCGAAAAACTTAACCTCTCCAGACTGTCGGGCGTGATCGCAGGGCTTTCCGGCGTGGCTGTCATGATGAGCCCGGGATGGGCCAGCGACGGTGGTATGCACGTCGCGGCTCACGTTGCGTGCCTGCTGGCTGCGATTTCCTATGCGTGTGCCGGCGTGTTCGGTCTGGGCTTGCGCCGCCAGAGTGCGGCGCCGATCACGACTGCCGCCGGTCAGCTTCTTGCGGCAACGGTTCTGTTGTTTCCCGTAGCGATGGTTGTCGACAAGCCGTTCAATCTGCCACCGCCCGGGCTTGCAACAATAGCCGCGGTCTTTGGGCTTGCCGTGCTATCCACCGCGCTCGCTTACGTCCTTTATTTTCAAATTCTCATGACAGCGGGCGCAACAAACCTGCTGCTTGTCACATTTCTCATTCCTGTCAGTGCCACATTTCTTGGCGAGGTCTTTCTGACGGAGGAGGTAGGTAGCAGGGAGCTTGTCGGGTTTGTTTTCGTGGGGGCGGGTCTTATTGCGATTGATGGGCGCGCGTTTCGTTTTGTCGGTTGGTTGCGATAGAACGTTCGTTCTTTGATTTTGTTTATTCTTATTGCTCGTTAGAGTTTTGCGGTTGTTGTTTATTTGAGGCATAATGAAAATTGCAGATCAATTGGCATTGACGAGTTTCGGGTTTTGTGATGAATAATATTTCTTATCTAATTTGTTTTGCGGAGTGTTGTGTGTTGGCGCCGGAGTGCGTCCTGGAGTGAATTCTGAAACAGGATTTTCCAAGTATGGCTATATTTATCGGTATATCCGCGCATTATCATGATTCGGCCTGTTGCCTGATAAAGGATGGCAAGCTGGTGGCGGCGGCAGAGGAGGAGCGTTTCACGCGGCTGAAGCATGATAATGGCATTCCTTCGAACGCATTCCGTTTCTGCCTGCAGGAAGCACGGGTCTCCATTGCGGACGTTACTGCGGTGGCGTATTACGAAGATCCTTACAAGAAAGCCGCTAGACAGCTATGGGCGGGATTGCCCGGCATTCTGAATAATCCCAGGCGCCGTTTCCGAATAGATCCCGGTCGAGCGGAAGATGATATTCGGCAATGCCTGGGATATGATGGACCTATTGAGTTCGTTGATCATCACCTGTCGCATGCGGCAAGTGCATTTTATTTCTCCGGATTCAGGGAGGCCGATATCCTGACGGTCGACGGCGTTGGCGAGTGGGCAACGACGACATACGGGCGCGGCGACGGGCGTGAAATAGATCTGTTTGAAGAAGTTTCGTTTCCGAACTCTCTCGGACTTTTCTACAGTGCTGTGACGGCATACCTCGGTTTCGAGGTAAATGATGCCGAATACAAGGTTATGGGGCTGGCGCCTTACGGCGAGCCTAAATATATCGACAAGGTTCTGCGGCTCATCGACAATCTCGATGGAGGGCAATACCGCCTCAACATGGAATACTTCGATTTCCTGAATGGCGATCGGATGTATTCGGACCGGCTCTGTGAGCTGTTTGGGGAAGAGCCACGCATCCCAGAATCCGAGCTTCTGCCATTTCATATGGATATGGCTGCGAGCGTACAGCGTGCGCTTGAAGTCATTCTGCTCGACAAGGTTGCGTATCTGCACGAGCGCTATCCGAGCGACAACCTGTGTATGGCAGGTGGCGTCGCGCTCAACTGCGTCGCCAATGGGAAGATCCTGCGGCAGGGTGCGTTCAAGAAACTGTTCGTGCAGCCTGCCGCCAGCGATGCCGGGGGCGCGCTTGGAGCAGCGGCAGTCGCCTGTATCCGCCAATCAAATGACGAGCTGACGCCCGGACCGCTCCGACACGTCTATCTCGGGCCGAAGTTCAGCAGCCGGGACATCGCACGGGTCATTGAGCCCAGTCCCCTTGCCAAATCTGCAATCGATTTTTCCTCGGATCCAGAGGGCCTTATCCGCGCCACTGCGGAGAGACTGGCGGACGGCAAGGTCATCGGCTGGTTCCAGGGGCGGATGGAGTTTGGTCCCCGGGCACTCGGGGCACGGTCCATCATTGCAGATGCGCGGCGTCCGGAAATGCGCGATCGGATTAATGCGCTGGTGAAGATGCGCGAGGCATTCCGGCCCTTTGCACCGGCGGTGCTCGAGTCAAAGATGGCGGAGCATTTCGATATCGATCACGCGTCACCGTTCATGCTGGAGACGTGCCAGGTCATCTCGAAGCTGTCGCTGCCGGCGATCACCCACGTCGATGGATCAGCGCGCGTTCAGACCGTCAACGAGCACTCCAATGCGCGCTTCCATGACCTGCTGGTCGAATTCGACCGTCTGACCGGGTGTCCGATCCTGCTGAACACGTCGTTCAACCTGCGGGGTGACGCCATAGTGCTCGATCCGGTTCACGCCATCTGGTGCTTCGCGATCTCGAATATCGATGCCCTGGTGATGGAGGATTTCATCATCGACCGGAGCGAGCGGCCCGAAGCATGGACCGAGATCATCGAGATGATGGGGGCGCGGCTCAAAAAGAAGCGGCATGCCGCCGAGGCTGCGCGCGCCAATGTCTATTCATTCCTTTAAGCGATTTTGAGAACCGGGGAGTTAGCGCCGTGGGTGAACACTTTACGGGCAAGGAGCTGGCAACGCGTCTGGCTGAAACAATGAAGGACCGCTCGACACTGCCGTTGCTGCAGTTCTTGTGTGACGGTCGACGGGAGGGTGCGGATGAGGTTGCTGACATCTGGACGGGGCCATTCTCTTCTCTGCGTGATGACATTGTCGGGTTCAAAGGCGCGGAGGGGGAGCCTGGCGCACGGGCAGTGGGGATCTGGGAGGAGGAACCGGAGACCGGAGATTTCGTGCGGTCGCGCCGGCATATAGACCTGTGGAGGTTTTGTGCGAACGTCGACCGGATAAAAAAGAAGGGTAGCCGCAAGCGCGTAGCGTTTCTCGGGGAGTCTGTTGCGCGGGGCTTCTTCTTCAGTCCCTTGTACGGGCCGGGTCAGGTTCTTGAAAAACAGCTGGCCTCAATCGGGCCCGGGGTCGAGGTCGTCGATCTTGCACAAAGCAATTGCGGTCCGTGGTGGCTGATCCAGATGGCGCGCGCATCGGCTGCACTCGAGCCTGACATCATGGTTGTGTTTGCCGGAAACAACTGGCGGGTCGGTCCGCTGTCCAATGCTTCTGCGGAAACCTTCGTGCGTGACGGAGAACTGCTGACGGTAGATGGCGGATTGCCGGAGCTGATGGCGCGGCAGCATCAGCGCGTTGCGGATCTTGCGGCGCAGACCGTGAGGCAGCTGGCCGAGGCGGCGGCCAATATCGGCGCGCCGCTGGTTCTGGTTCTGCCGGAGATCAATGTCGCGGACTGGCTGAGCTGTCCTGTCGGGACGCTCGACGTGCCCCTGATGGGCGATGAGAGTACCCGCGCCTGGGTCAACGCGTTCAACGCGGCGAGGGACGCCATTGCAGCGGAAGACTTCATCCGGGCCGAGGAGTTTGCGATGAAGGTCGTCGCTCTGGATGGCGGCACCTCGTCGGCCAGTCTGGAGCTTCTGGCGCACGCGCAGATGAAGCAGGGGAAGGAACAGGAGGCTGCCGCTGCTCTGCGCCGCAGCCGCGACATCGTCGATGAAACGAGAGTGCTGCCCGGCGTCTTTTCGATTGTCGCAGAGACGATCCGCAGCGTGGGAGCGGAGGTGGGGGCGGTCATAGTCGATCTGCCAGAGGTCTACCGGAAACATTTCAACAATTCGGAGCCAGGACGCGGTCAGTTCCTCGATTACTGCCATCTGAATGCTGAAGGAATTCGCGTGTCCATGGCGGCAACAGCCGAAGCTGTGGCGGAGGCATTGTTAGGATCCGGCCCCGATTTTGATCAGTTCCTTGCTGTGGCGCCATCGCCGACCCCGGAGCAGGAAGGCTGGGCGCACCTGCTCGCTGGTATTCACAATGCGCACTGGGGGCAGGGATCGGAGATCTGCGGTTACCATTTCAAGCGTGCGGCCGCCTGTCATCCGCCAATAGGAGAGACAGGCATACCTCTTGTCTTCGATGCATTCCGGCACGGAGTTCCGTCCGTGCTCATGTCTTCGTTCGGCAAGCTGGTGACGAACCCGATCGCCTCGACCTATCTGATGGGCTACGGACTTATCGGGCGCGGGCTGGTTCGGGAACATGAGCTTCTGGACTCCATCGCCCAGGTGTTTCCTGAACTTGCCAGTGTCTGCCCGGATCCTGATTTTGCATTGGGCGAGGTTTCCGAGATCGACCTGCTGGACGCGCACTGGATGCCATTGATGAATCCGAACCGCTGGTACCGGAGAGGATTCCAGGCTGCCTACGAGCTTGAGAGCCCGTTTCCTTTTGTCTGTCTCAACCCCCAGAAGCTCCTGCTGAAAGTCGTCCATCGGGTGCCGGGCGCGCGGGAGATAGGAGAGGTCGTCGTTGAACTGAATGGCGAGGATATCGCACGGATTTCGACGCATGCGGCGTGGGCGGCCGCCGATATCGTGATCGAGCCCGGATTGGTGAAGCAGGGGCAGAACATGCTGCGCCTGCGCTGGCCTAACATATCGCGGGCTGATCTGCGGGGCCGCCTGCGGACAGACTTCGAGACAGGCCAGAAGCTGGATACGCGAACGCATTTCGGTCAATTGCACGAGCTCCGGATCGTTCTGCACTCGTAATCAACGGTTTCACGGGACGCCTTCGACCAGGCTGGTCAGGCGTTCCGATCGTCCGATATGCGGACATATTTCCGTACGCGGCGGATTGATGATATTGTGCATCAATGCTAGCGTTTCTCCTCAATTGCCCGGGTGTTACTTCACGACCGATATTTGATCGCCTGGAAGTGTCCGTTTAACGGTCAGCTAGGGAGCAAAGAGCAGAGGTATGGGGCGCAACTTCGGTCAGGAACGCGTGGTCATGTGCTTCGCCCTGCTGCTTGCGGCGGTTTTCACTATCGCGGTACCAGGCTTTGCATCATGGGATAATGCGATGGCGCTGTTGCGCAGCATCGCGGTTATCGGTGTTCTGGGACTCGGCATGGCCGTTGTGATCATCGGTGGCGGAATAGATCTGTCGCAGATCGTAGTGGCTCTCGTTTCGGCAGGGGGCGCGGCCCTTATGGTGAATGCCGGCTTCGATGTGTCCGTTGCGCTGCTCACCGGGCTGCTGGTGGCGCTGCTGCTTGGTGCCGCAAATGGAATCTTCGTGGCCTGCTTCGGTATTCCTTCGTTGTTTGCGACGCTTGCCAGCGCTCTCCTGTTCATGGGGCTGGCGCGCTCTACGGTGATGCCGTCGACCATCATCAACCTTCCTCCCGGAGGCGGTTCGTTTCTTTTTCTCGGAGCGAACTGGTCCGGAATTCCCGTTCCCGTAATTGTTTTTGCAGGCTGCGCCCTGGCCGTGCACCTGTTTCTGGCGCGAACCGTTCCCGGGCGCTTCATCTACGCGCTTGGCGACAATCCCTCGGCGGCATGGCTGGCGGGTCTGCCCGTCCGGTGGCTGACGGTGATGACCTTCGTGTTCGCCGCCGCGATCGGATATCTCGGCGGTCTCGTCATGGTTGCCTCGACCGCGATGGTTGATCTTGGCACGGCGAAATCGACGATGGTTTTCGATGTCATTCTGGTCGCCGTGGCAGGCGGTGTCAGTCTCGCAGGCGGGCGCGGCAGCGTCGCCAGTGTTCTTGCCGGGACGATGTTCGTCGGGGTGCTGCTCAACGGCATGGCGCTGCTCGACGTGAACTCCCAGGTTCAAACAATCATCAAGGGAAGCCTGCTGCTGACGGCCATCGTCTTCGACAGCCGGTTACGATCGCAGGACGAGGAGGCGGAGCAGCAAGGCGTGTGATCCTGCTCGTTTCCGTAACTACAACATAAATCGACAGGGAGGTTACATGGGACGCGATCACTTCGGGAACCTGGGAAGGAAATGGACAGGCGTTCTGGCGCTGACGCTCGCATCCTGCTTAATGGCTTCGCCATCCGTCGCGCAATCTGATCCGCGTGCTCAGATGCGAATTGATTTCGACAAGGCGGTAAAGGGCAAGACCGTTGCCTGGGTGCCGATCACGATGGGAACACCCATCGATCAGATCTGGACTGAAGTAATGCGCTCGCACTTCGACAAGCTCGGAGTGAACTTCATTCTCCGGGATCCGGACTTTGACAGTAATGCGCAGCTGCAGGCGGTGACGTCGCTGATCAACGAAAAGCCGGATGTCCTCATCGTACAGAACATCAACGTGACACTGCTCGCCAGAGAACTGAAGCGGGCGATGGACAATGGCATCTATGTGATCCAGGTCAACATGATGTCGAACCAGCCATCGGACGCCTATGTCGGAGTGGACAACGTGGATTCCGGGCGTTTGATCGCGCAGGACATTGTTGCGGAATGCGGCGGCGGCAAGAGCTCTGGCAAGGTCGCGATCGTTCAGGGTGAAGCGACATCCGCGGGCAGCCTCGATCAGCTGCGGGGCGCCATGGAGGTGTTCAACGCGGACAAGTCGATCACCGTAGTGTCCACGCAAGCGGCCAACTGGGACGCCAACAAGGCCAACGAAATCACAGCAACCGTTCTGCGGCAGCATCCTGACCTGTGCGCCACCTATGGTCATTGGGGGATCATGCAGCAAGGTGCGGCCCAGGCCGTCAAGGCAGCAGGATTGCAGGGCAAGGTGAAGGTCTACGCCTCCAGCGACGGGCCGCGTTCAGATTGCGATCTCGTCGAGGAAGGGCTGTTCTACAAGATCCTTTCCTACCGTGCGGATGTGGGAGGCGCCCAGATTGTTGATGCGGTCCTGACACTTCTGCAGAGCGGCGAGAAGCCGGGGACAAAGCGCCTGACTCTGCTGTCGTCGAACTTCTGGGTGACCGGCCCGCAGCATCGCCACTACTGCTACGATCTCTCGCCAACGCAATGATGCAAGCCAAAGAGCAGATTACCGCTCCTCTTTCCAGTATGTCCCGCCAGGATCCGCTATGCGCGGACGCTGGCGGTGCTGGTGAGAATGAGCAGGGGGCAGGAAAGCTCGCCGGCGTCTCGGGCGCGTTGTTCGGGCGCATGAACGGTATCGATGCGGCGGTCCCTTTCCTGCTGATGTGCATCCTGTTCGGCCTATTTGCGCTGGCGGTTCCCAATTATCTCAGCGTCGGCAACCTGCAGCAGCTGATGCGCGATTTCGCCGAGCCGTCCATGGTGGCTCTGGCGATGGGCATCGTGATTTTCGGCGGCGGCATCGACCTGTCCGTCGGTGCAACGTTCGCAATAGCCAATTACGTTGCCCTTTATCTATTCAAGATTGAAGCTTTGCCCCTGGGTGTCGCCGTCATGGGCGTTCTTGCCGCCGGAGCGGTCATCGGAGCACTCAATGGTGTGCTCATCGCCTACGTGAAGACGCGGCCATTTCTGACGACGCTCGCCATGCTTCTGGTCCTAAGGGCCGGTCATGATCTGGTGACACTGGCTCATACCGTCGAACTCGCAAACGCCTGGCGCGAGACAGATACCTGGAACTTTCTGGGTGCTGGGTTCGTGTGGGGCATTCCGACAAATATGGCTGCGCTGATTGTTCTCGCCCTGGCGTTGCACGTCGTGCTGACGCGGATGAGGTTCGGTCTCCACATCATGGCAACCGGAGCCGATCGGAAGGCGGCGCGACATGCGGGTATCGATACGCGCCGGGTGACATTGTCGATCTATATCCTGAGCGGGATGCTCGCGTCGCTTGCAGGGCTCTTCTATGCGGCCCGTCAAAGCAGTGCCGGTTCCGACACCGGGCTTGGCTGGGAGGTGACGGCGCTCGCAGCCGTGGTGCTCGGCGGCGTCAGCTTGGCGGGCGGCCGGGGGTCGGTGGGCCGGGTGCTGATGGGATCGGCGATCCTGTTCTTGCTGATGAGCGGGTTGTTGCGGATGAACATGCCTGGGGGCGCCTCTTCAGCACTGACCGGCTTCACGCTCCTGGTGGCGGTGGCCGCTCATATTCAGTGGTCGAGGTGGCGCGACAGGCAGCGAGCCATTGGGGCCCGCAAGAGTTCTTCTGCGACACTGCCCGCAGATATTGCAGATGAGCGCGAGCAGCCATGATGAGCGCAGTACCTCTTCTCAGTGTTGAGCACGGCGTCAAGAATTTCGGAGGAGCTCTTGCCCTCGACAACGTCAACTTCGAGGTGCGTGCCGGAGAAATCCATACGCTGCTCGGCGAGAACGGGGCTGGGAAATCGACGCTGGCGAAGGTGATGGCAGGCGCTGTTCAGCTTTCGTCCGGCGCATTGCTTCTAAATGGTCAGGAACAGCAGTTCCGGTCACCTCTCGAAGCGCTGCGGGTCGGGGTTGCAATGGTCTATCAGGAAACCAGCCTCATTCCGACGATGACCGTCGCGCAGAATATGCGGCTGGGTCGCGAGCCCTTGTTCAGCAGCCAGAGGCAGGCTGCCTCGGAGGCGCAACAGGCGTTTCGAGCGCTTGATTTCGACGTCGATCCATTGGCACTGGTGGAAGCAATCGGGCCGGCTCAACGGCAGATGGTTGAGATTGCGCGGGCAGTTCATCTCAATGCCCGGGTGATCATCTTTGACGAGCCGACGGCGAGCCTGTCGCCGATGGAGCGCAGCAGGTTCTTCAGCCTCTTGAAAATGTTGCGAGCGCGCGGGACAGGGATTGTCTTCATCACCCACGCACTGGAAGAGGCGCTGGCGATGTCAGACCGGATCACGGTGATGCGCGATGGCAAACGCATCACGTGTGGCACAACAAAAGAATTCGACCGCCAGAAACTGGTCCGGCTCATGGTCGGCCGTGACATTGCCGAGAGCGTCAGGCGAACGAAGGACGGAAAAGCCGCCGGAGATCCTGTTCTGGTCGTCGATAGGGTTGGGGCCGGCGCTACGTCAGAGGGGATGTCATTCCAGTTGAGGGCCGGCGAAGTCGTCGGGTTCGCGGGGCTTGTCGGCTCGGGTAGATCGGAGGTTGCGAAGGCCATTGCCGGCGTCGTACCACGCGGAAGGCGTGATGGCGGGGCCGTATATCTTCGCGGCAAGCGGGTCAATTTCCGGACCCCGGGTGAGGCGATCCGGGCAGGCGTCGTCTACGTCACGGAAGATCGGAAGATCGATGGCCTGTTCCCGAACATGACGGTCGATGACAACATCTATCTGGCCTCACTGGTGCGGGGACATGTCTGGCGAACGTTTTATTCGCGTTCGGCCCGTTCCCGTATTGCGGAGTTCTGGCGAACCCGACTGGCGGTCACATCGCTGAGCAGTGGTGCGGTGCTGTCGGTCTATTCCGGTGGCAATCAGCAGAAGGTTGTCGTTGCGAAAGCGCTGGCGCAGAACCCTGACGTCATTTTCTTCGATGAGCCTGCGCGCGGTGTCGATGTCGGTGCCGTGCCTCATATCCATGAGGTCATCCGGAGTCTGGCGGAGCAAGGCAAGGCCGTCGTCGTGATCTCATCCTATCTGCCGGAAATCCTCAGTCTTTCCGACAGGATCCTGGTGGTGAGGGAGGGCCGGATCACCGGCGAGTTCGACCGCTCCGAGGCTACCGAAGACAAGATCATGCATGCGGCTGCACATTGAGCCGGTTGTTCCTGCAGCTCATGTTATGGTCTTAACCCGCGCCAGGGGAGAGCAGGCGCTCCTCGATCCTTCGGGCTGCCTTCTGCAATTCCTTGATGCAGGCCTTTTGCTGTGTCTCATCGGACCAGGCGGTGATGTAGGTCGTGCCGATGCCGGCGATCGGGTAGCCTGAGGGATCGCAGATCGCAACGCCCAGCCCGCTGGTGGTCCGGTCCAGAATGATGTTGCCGTAAATGCCGTAGCCCGCGTCCATCGATCTGGCGACCGATTCCCGGAAACCGCTTTCGTCAAATCCTTCGAGACGGCGGTATCTCGGCATGCACATCTTGACGATGTCGCGGACGTCTTCCCGGCTGAGGGCCGCGAACATTCCCATGCAGGCCGGGGTCATTCCGAAGGGTCCGCGCATTCCGGCCCAGCCACGGCCGACCTGTATCTGGGAAGCGCTTTCGTAACGACCGATACAGACGAAATCGAGCCCGGAGCGGACACTCAGATAGACCACCTGGTTCAGGGTTTCAGCCAGTGCGCTCAGGATCGTCGCTGCCGTTCGCTCAAGGGGGTGACGGCTGATGGCTGAATAGCCGAGCGCAGCCAGGTCGGCGCCCAGATTGAACCGGCGAGTTTCCGGATCCCGTGTGACCCAGCCGACTGTCATCAGCATTTCGATCACGCGGTAGACGGTGGGTCTCGGCAGCGATGTCCGCGCCACGAGATCGCTCAGTTCGCAACCTTCCTGCGGTCCCTGGGCAATGGCTTCCAGCAGGGTTACGGCGCGATTGAGGCTGCCCGCAGGCAGATCCGACGCACTGACGGTTCGAGAAGAACTCCGGATTCGCGACATTGATACGCTCAATTGGTAGTTTGTGATTCCGGTAATTGAACATGGAGCCGTGCTCCTGAATTTCCGGGAAAGTTGTTGTAATCTGGTATATTATACGACTTCCATATTACCTTGTCATGGAAAGAGGAGTTGAATTTTGTCCGGTATACGGCCATGCTTGCCGGCAGAACGGCGGTTAGACGTTTCATTATGTGGGGCCGACACATGAAGGATCGTCCGCGCAGCAGGTCCATGCTGAATGACGGCTCGCCCAAGCCAAGACCCGGCAACGGGGAAAGCGCAATCGCAAGATTGGCGTGCTGCTGGCTTGCGATTATCGGCGCTGTGGCTCTTGCTGGAGCCGCTGGTTGCTCCGCGATCACAACGGCGCAGGCAGCGGAAACGACACGGAAGCTGACCGCGCGAGAAGTGGTTCACATGCTGTTTCAGGCGAAGCGCGGTGAGCGTGTGGATCTGTCCGGCAGTGATCTGAGCGGACTTGATCTTTCGGGTGTGGATTTCAAAGGTGCCGATCTTTCACGGAGCAATCTGTTCGGTGCCGATCTGTCCGACGCCAATCTCAGCGGAGCAGACCTGACGGGCGCTGTCCTTGATCGAACCGTTCTGGTTCGCACGAACTTTGGCAGCGCAGCGATGCGGGACGCTTCACTTCTAAGGCCGAGTGTGGCTCCGAACCTGCAATTCGTGCCTGACGATCTGCCGTCCTTCCGCAATGCGGATCTCAGGGGGGTGAAGATCACAGCCCGGCTGGGCGGCGCAGACTTCAGCGGCGCCAATCTTACTGCTGCTGATTTTGCACCCGCTTCCGAACGCGGTCTGGGGGGTACACCAACGCATGGACTGTCTCGCACCAATTTCGCTGGAGCCATTCTCGTCGATGCCAACATGGCGGGCCTGACCCTTGCGTTCTCGACATTCCGCGGTGCTGATCTGCGGGGCGCCAATCTGACCGGCGCTGACCTCTCCAACGCGGACCTGACCGGCGCTGATCTCAGCAGGGCCAATCTCGCCGGGGCCGATATGAGTGGAGCCGATCTGTCCGGAGCCAATCTTGCAGGCGCGGATATGGAAGCTGCGGTCGGGATAGAAACCACCGAGGGAAAGATCGTAGCGCGCTGAATACGGATGACCTTGCGGCGAATAGCGGACGACTGTGTTCCTGGCGCGGAGGGTGCACAGCGTTTGTTGCCTCGGCTTACTTTGTCCCTGTGCCCCGTGTCCCTGTGCCCCCCTGACTTTCGAGGATCTGCTTCAATACCTGTGCCTGATTGTGGCTGGTATCTCTGGCGCCATAGACGAGTGTCAGCCTGCCCTTGCGAGCACGCCGAAGCAGTTCATCGAGTTCATGGGTTTGGTCGGCAAGTTCGGCGCGGTAACGCTTCTGGAACTCCTGCCAGCGAGCGGGATCGTGTGCGAACCATTTGCGCAAGGCGGTCGAGGGTGCGAGATCCCGGGCCCATTGATCAAGAGCCGCCTGCTCCTTGCTGAGGCCGCGCGGCCAGATCCGGTCGACGAGCACGCGATAACCATCGGTGGGTGCAGGTTGTTCATATACGCGCTTGATCTGGATGTCAGTCACAGCGACCACCTGACGTCAGGCTACCGGAGATCATCAGCGCGGCGCGTTACAGGTATTCAGCCGGGCTATGATCAGGAGTGCTTCGGGGCAGTTCTTTGTCTTCGTCATCGTTCCGGTGTGCGAGGGCACAGTCGCTCAGCGCGGTGCCGTCGAGCTCACGCAGGAATGCTTCACGGGCGGCGCTCAGCTTCCTGCTGAGCAAGCAGCGACCGGCAGGATGGCAGGTGTGCTCTGAGGGCTGGAAGCAATCGATCAGGGATTTGCGCGATTCCAGCAGACGGACGATCTCGCCGATGGTGATGGTTTCAGGGTCGCGGGCGAGGCGGAAAGAGCGGGGGCTGCTGCCATCCTGGACCGCCAGATACCCGGAACTGGTGAGGTCACGGATGACCTTGACGAGATGATTGCGCGAGATGCGAAATTCGTTGGCAATGTCATCAGTCGTAAACATTCGATCCGGTTCAGCGGCCATGCGCGTCAGTGCGCGCAATCCGTAATCGGTGTACATCGTCAGGCGCACTTCCACCTCCCCCGCAAGAGCCATACGAATTGGGATTATGTTCGATAGAGTAGGCATTATAGTGCCCTTTTCCAAGGTCCGGCGGGTCGGTCATGATGCCTCCCCATGCTTTGTTGGCAGCCGGCTGAAAAAATGGCAGTCTGAGACTGGGGGGTTCCAGCAGAAGGTCTTGCGCAGCCGAGGTGTTGGCGCCCACGCGCCGGATTCATGTTCCTGGAGTGGCAGGGCGACTGGCGGGTCAAGCGCAGAGTGGATTATTTCGACCCCTGCGGCATAAGGGGTGCTTCCGCATCGGTGGAGACCTCCGGATTGATATGGAGGCAGAGAGATCGACAATATGGAGGCTGCGATGGCGATGGCCGATGATGATGAGAGCCCGAGGGGGTATGCCTCGCCGCCATGTTTCATGCACGAAGTGGATCCCGATTACATGGGGATCGACATGCAGCAGGAAGCTGACGTTCTGCGCTGGCGCCACAACCAGCGCCGTCAGCTTATCAAGGCGCGCCTGGCAATGCCGGCGGCTGAGCGGCAGGCCCACTCCGAGGCTATCATGTGGCGGCTGGATGAGATCCTGGGGGATCTGACGGGCAAGACAATCAGTGCCTACTGGCCGATACGTGGCGAGCCCGATCTTCGCTTTTGGCTGGAGTCCGTGGTGCCCAGGGGCGGACGTAGCGCCCTGCCCGTGGTGATGGGGCATGGAGTTCCGCTCATTTTCCGCCTGTGGCGGAAGGGCGAGGTTCTCGAACGCGGGGTCCGCAATATTCCCACACCGACCAATGATCTTGTTGTTGAACCAGACATCATCATTGCTCCCGTGGTCGGATTTGACCGCCAGTGTTATCGCCTGGGCTATGGCGGCGGTTATTACGATGCCACAATTTCTGCAGCTGCAACCCGGCCGCGGTTCATCGGAATAGGCTTCGCCGCGTCAGAAGTCGCCACCATCTATCCGCAGGAGCATGATGTCCCGCTGGATGTCATCGTGACCGAGCGTGAGACCATCTGGCGATAGTGGTGGATCCCTTAAGCATTCAGGGAAGCCTGAAAGGGCTGTTCTTTTCATAAGGTCAGCCAGGATGCGGGGAGCTTTCTTTGCGGGAGGCTCCTCTGTGTGCCAGCCAGAGGCGATGCGCTTGCAGGACGACTTTTAACCCGGGTTGCCGTGAGCCCGGCGGAATCCAGTTCAACTGAATTCGATTGTAGAAGTCTTCCTCGCTCGCGAACTGATCCGATGGCGGCTCAGGTTTGAAGACATAACAGAAGAATGCCTCCCGGTTCAGCCACCATAAACCTTGAGAATCCTGAAACCGGTGATTGCCGACGGGCAGCTTGAAACCCCGTAACAGACACCATAGACGCAGGGCCCGGTTATGCTCCCGGGAGCCCGTGGCCCAATTGAGGGTTGGTCCATAATGGCTGGGTGCAACTACCCAGATTTCCGATTTTATCCGAGGCTCTCTCAGGAAGTTCGTCACGAGTTTGTAGCCAACATCGGGCACGATCTCGATCAGCTTGACCCGGGCAATTCCGCTGACCGCAGATATGATCTGAAGCAATGCGTGATCCAGGTTCGACGCAGCAGCCACAATATCTATATCCCCACAGGTGGGCTCACCGCGACGCAATGAGCCTGCAATCTCATATCTGCTAACCCGGTCACATTCCTGGAGTTTCGAAAGAAACTGGTTTGCGATGATTGCAGCCTCGGAGCGGGCTATTCGCTTCTTCTCCGGTGGTTTCATGCCGGTGCCCGTGGGTCTGTCCGCAAGAAGACTCGATTAATCTCGGTCGAAATCGGACGCCGGACAAGTTTTTGCGAAGGAATGCTGTTTAAAACTTCCGCTGGAATCTGAGCAGATGACTCAATTCCGTTCCGTAGTTTCAGTCATTTGTATGTAGCTGGCTATATCGAGCTCCCTGCTCACCTCGTGGAACTCAAGCGCGAGTTGGTCGAGCGCTTCTGGCGTTATCGTTTCGTCATGCACCGGACCGTCAACATCCTTGTCCCAGTCACGGCCCTGGATGCCGGAAATCTTGTGAATCTGAGAGTATCGCTTATTAAGCCTGTAGCTGCGCGAGGCGGTACAACATCAATGGATTGTGCCGAAGCGGTTTGATCAGCTTCGAGCAAACCCGGAAATCGCGATACCAGTTGAGTTCTGTGAGCAATAAGATTCGGCAAGGTACGTAAGTGATTAAAAAGGCACGCCGGTTCAGCGTTGCACCGATGATGGACTGGTCTGACAGGCATTGTCGCTACTTCCATCGGTTGATGACGCGCAAGGCGCTCCTCTACACGGAAATGGTGACAGCGCCTGCAATCCTGTTCGGACCGCGTGAGCGGCTCTTGCGGTTTGATCCCAGTGAACATCCCGTGGCGCTGCAGCTTGGTGGCAGCGATCCGACGCAGCTTGCGGAGGCCGCGGCGATCGGGGAAGCCTTCGGTTACGACGAAATCAACCTCAATGTCGGCTGCCCTTCGGACCGTGTGCAGGAAGGACGATTTGGCGCGTGCCTGATGGCAGAGCCAGAGCTGGTCGCAAGGTGCGTTGCTGCCATGCGCGAGCGGGTCCGTGTTCCTGTCACCGTCAAGTGCCGCATCGGTATCGACGATCAGGACAGCGAACCGGAGTTTCGGCGCTTCATCGATACGGTTGCGGAAGCCGGGTGCGAAGTGTTCATCGTGCACGCGCGCAAAGCTTGGCTCAAGGGACTGTCCCCCAAGGAGAACCGGGAAATTCCGCCGCTGGATTATGAGCGCGTGTACCGGCTGAAGGCGGCCCGTCCGGATCTTACGATTGTGATCAATGGCGGCATAAACAGCATCGATGAATGCGAAACCCATCTGGCGCATGTGGACGGAGTGATGCTGGGACGGGCCGCCTATCAGACGCCGTATCTGCTTGCCGAAGTCGATAAAAAATTGTTCTTATCGACGTTGCCTGTGCCATCGCGGGGTGAGGTGCTGCGTCAGCTTGTGCCTTATGTGGAGCGGCACCTGGAGAGAGGCGGCCGCCTCAATAATGTGACCCGTCATATTCTAGGGCTTTATCATGGCTGTCCCCGCGCTCGCGCGTTCCGGCGCCATCTGAGTGAAAACGCGGTCCGTGATGAAGCTCGCATTGAGGTCCTGCTGGATGCGATTGCCATTGCCGAAGGCGGGATCGAGCGGGATGCGCGCTCCGCCACCACGGAGCCCGTCCTTGACTAGGCCGGGTTCGCAAGCGTCGGAGACGTAGTTTTCATGGACATTGGAGTGAGCATGGCCGGTCTCGGCATGCTGGCCGTTGCACTGCTGACGGCAGGGCTGGTCGTCGGCTTCCTATCGGGCTTACTGGGCATCGGCGGCGGCGGTGTTCTGGTTCCGGTTCTTTATGAAACGTTCGGGGCGCTGGGGGTTGATCCATCGATCCGTATGCACATGGCGCTTGGCACCTCGCTGGCGGTTATTGTGCCAACGTCCTTGCGGTCCTTTGCGGCGCACCGGGCCCGGGGAGCGGTGGATTGGGAGGCTTTCCGCCGGATCGGCCCATGGATCGTTATCGGCGTCGTGCTTGGCGTGATTTTCGCCAACATGTCGAGTAGTACGGTGCTGAAGTGGGTCTGGGTTGTGTTTGGGTCCCTGCTTTCCTTGAAGATGGCTCTCGGCCGGGACGACTGGCGGCTGGGAAGCGAGCTGCCGAAGCCTCCGGCTCTTGAGATCTACAGTGTCGGTGTCGGTATCGTCTCGGTTCTGATGAGCATTGGCGGCGCAGCCTTCATCGTGTCGATGCTCACTCTTTACGGCCGGAACATGCTGCAGGCGGTCGCAACCTCGTCCGGAATCGGTCCATTGATCGCGATTCCCGGGGTGATCGGCTTCGTATGGGCAGGTTGGGGCCACTCCGGCTTGCCGCCATTGTCGCTGGGCTTCGTCAGCCTGCTGGGCGCGGGCCTCATCATCCCCGCCAGTGTGCTGGCCGCGCCTCTGGGCGTGCGGCTCGCACATGGTATTTCGCGGCGAAAGCTGGAGCTGGCGTTCTCCATGTTCCTGGCGGTCGTTGTCGTACGCTTTCTGGTCAGCCTTCTCCTGGAGTAGACTAGCGATATCGAAGCTCAGGACGCGCCCTCAGTTCAGGCGCATGGATGAAAGGCGCAGCGTAATGTGGTCGCAGTTGATACGATCTCTGGCCGCTCTGGTCAGTCTCGCCCTGGCGGGTGCCTTGCTGTCCGCATCTGGCGCCGAGCTGCCGCCTCCTGTCGGGCCCAGCGAGCCTGCCGTGGAGCCAATCAAGGGCGAGGACGGCATCTACCATCAGGCGTGGTTCAATAACGCGTCGTTTCTGGATCTGCGTGAGGATTTCGAGGAAGCGCGTGCGGCCGGCAAGCGGTTTGCAATCATCTTCGAGCAACGCGGCTGCATCTATTGCGTGAAGATGCATACCGAGGTTCTCGCGAAGCGTTACATCAACGACTACGTCCGCGAGAATTTCGCCATCCTGCAATTCGACATGTGGGGTGCGCGCGAGGTTACCGATTTCGACGGAACCAAGCTGCAGGAGAAACAGCTGGCCGAGCGCTGGGGCGTCATGTTTACCCCCACGATCATCTTCTTAAAGGATGACCTGAGTGGTCTTGAAGGACAGTGGGGCCAGCCGCTCGAGGTCGCGCGCATGAATCTCGGGATTGGCGCAGGCACATTCTACGACATGTTCGTGTGGGTCCGTCACAAGATCTACGAGCAGGACCGGAACTTCCAGCGTTTCCATCTCACTCGCTACCATGAGCGTGAGGCTCTTGCAGGGAAATCCACGTCGCAGCCGACCGAATAAGGCTCCGCCGCCAGAGCCGGCCCGGCTTGTATCACGTTCTGTGAGCTAATCGGGGTTGACGGTCGTGCGCGTCCATTTCGCGTTGAGCAAAGATCAGGGAAGGGCGGGAAGATTGTGCAAGGCTTTGTGCCATGACATGCCTTTGAACCTGTGCGAAGCCTCGTACGATGTCTGAAACCGGCTGAAGGGTGGTGAAAACGTGCGTCGTCTTGCAGGGGTTTTGCTTCTCGTTTCGGGACTCTGCGTTTCAACGCAGGCGGCGCGCGCAGATTGCAGTGCTGAGGTTGACGCGGCATTCGGAAAGCTGAGGGAGTTGTCAGCCTTCCGGATGGAAACGACAATCGTGAACGAGCAAGGCTCGTTGCGCATGGCTGTTGATTATCTGCCGCCGGACCGGATGCATCAGACGGTAGACACGGGAACTGACGCCGGCACGGTGCAACTGATCGTCATTGGTTCAGAGGCGTGGTCAAACCAGGGGCACGGCTGGGCCAAGATGCCGGAAAAGTTTGCGAATGAAGTCGCGGGACAGATGCGCCAGTCGCTCGCCGCGCGTCAGCATTCCGGGACAAATTACGAGTGCCTTGGCGAGCAGACGTTCGAAGGCAAGACTTATCTCGCGTATCGGGCAAGCCTGCCCGCGGTTCATGGCAATACTGCAGCCGAGCCACCGCCCCCCAACGTGCAGACTGTCTACATCGACAAGGTGTCAGGTTTGCCGGTCCGCAACATCGTCACACCGGGCGACAAGCCAGACACCCGGCTTTTTGATGGGACCTTCCAGGTGCGTGATGGACTGAAGATCGAAGCGCCAACAACCCAGTAGAATTCTGCAGTCGTTCTCCCCCGGGAGTCTTTCCGGAAACTCAGACCGGCGATCAAAGCTCGAAGAGCGGATCGCCGTTTTTTGGTGCCGGGACCTGCCCGTCGGGCAGGCAAGGGGCCGCTTTGACCATGCACCGGAACGAGCTCTGTCCCTCCACAGGTTCACATCGGATGTCCTTTCGCTGAGCCCGATCCCAGCTCTCATATCCAGGTCCCAGGGCTCCGGCACGCGATGACCACCACAGGATGGCACGATCTGTTGCTTCCTGCTCGGTAGGCGCAGAGGCCCAGCCGCTCTCTACAACTGATGTGCAAAGCGTGGCGGCGTGAAGGATGACGCTGGGTGTGGCTACAGTCAAAGCCAGTACCGCCAGGACGTAGATTCTGGCGTTCTTCGGTTCCGGGCTGGAACCTTCCAGGTGTTGCCGGGCGGGAATGGGCTGATCTGCCGGTTCGGTCCGTGCAGATCCAATGGCATCTTTTGCGCCATCATCCCGTTTCATCAGCCGGTCCATTCAGGTGCTACCCTAAAGAGTAGCACAGATAATCATTGAACTCAGTATCGCCCTATGAGTTCCGCTTGAAGGACGTGGCCGGCAAATGCTGGATGGCGATGCGCATCAATTCGGGCAGTGTGCGGACACCAAGCTTGTTCTTGATCTGTGCAGCCGTATTGGCGACAGTCTTGTAGCTGACGTTCAATTCCTCGGCGATGACGTTGTAAGGCTTTCCCTCGGCGATCAGAGAGAGCGTCTGTAACTCGCGGATCGTGATTGACTTCAGGGGATTGTTGGCGCCGCGAGCGTTGATGAAAGCAACTTCGGAGGCCAGTTCGTGGCTGAGATAGCTGCCGCCGTCGCGGACACGCTGGAATGCCGTGATGAATTCATCAGACCAGGTGTCCTTCAGCAGGAAGCCATTTGCGCCCACCTCCAGTGCCCGGCTGACGATTACCGGGTCGCCGTGCATGCTGAAGACCAGTATCGGCGTCTTCTTGTCGTGGATGCGCAGCCTGCGAACGAACGTCAAACCGTCGAGGGCTCCCGTATGCACGGCAAGGTCGACAATGATGACGTCGGGCTTCTGGGCGCGGTACTGACGAAAGCCCTGCGACAGGCTTGCGGCCTGGAAAACGTGTTCCACGCCGACGTCCTGCAAGACCCGCTTGCAGCCCTGCAGGACAATTGGGTGATCATCAATCACAAGAACTTTGGTCATGCCTGATTCCCGAAAAGCTCTCCGGATCGTTTCTCCGAATGGCCCGGAGCGCCCGTTGGTATCGTAATGTTTATGGCTGTTCCTGAAGGCCAGTTGCGACCAAGCGAGAAGTTGCCATTAAGAGTTTTCACGCGCTCACGCATGGTGCCGAGACCAAAGCCGAGCGAGACGGTGTCGCTGATCCCCTTGCCGTCGTCGCGTATGATCAGCCGAAGCTGGGAGGAGGCCGGTTCCCCATCCGGTCCGGTCGTGGACTTTTCTAACAGCTCGACGACTATGTTCGATGGATCCGCGTGACGAAGTGCGTTGGTAATGCCCTCCTGGACGCAGCGGTAAATGGTCAGGTCAATCTGCTCACCGTAGGTCGGCTGAAGATCGTTGGTGATGGTGAGAAGCCGGACTTCGGGATGGCGGTCCTCGAACTCGCCGGTCAGCTTTGTGATGAGTTCCTTAATGGTTATGCGTCCCAATACGATCGGACGCAATCTCTTGAGGAGCTGGCGATTGATCAGCTTGAGGCGGTCGCAGATCTTGCGCACTTCGCCGATCCTGCTGCTGATCTCGTCCGCCTTTTCGCGTGGCAGCAGGTCTGCGTACTGCTCGATCGACGCAGCATTGACCATGATGCCGAACAGGCAGGGGCCGACCTCGTCGTGAAGCTCGCTCGCGATCTGTCGGCGTTCCTCTTCCTGAACGGTTATGAGATCACGGCACAAACGCGAGTTTTCGGCACTGGCCATGTCCAGCGCCGAGGCAAGCTGATTGAAGCGGTCCGCAATGAGGCGCAATTCGCGAACCCTGGGAGGATCGACTCGCACGGCAGAATGGCCGTGTTCGAGACGCTTCATGGCCGCGGCGAGGCCAACGAGTGGATCGAGTATGCGGCCCAGGACCACGTAAAGAGCACCAAGCATGATCAGGTTGGTGACGAGCCACAGTACGATCATGGTGCGGAAATCATTCCATACTTCTGCAATCTCGTCGGCCGGGTCTCCCTGGATAAGAATCGCTGCACGCGGCTGTCTGTCGATCATGACAAGCACTTTGCGGAGCTCCGGGGGCGGCTGCACCATATCGATGAACCATTGCGGTACATCTTCGGTCCGGGAATCGGAGGAGTCGTTGTCCCGGGACGCTGACGTTTCAACCTGAATGACATCACCGCCCGCACCGACAACGTCGATACGCACGTGGCGAAGGGGCCGGAGGCGCGAAGCCAGCGTCTCGGGCAGGTTGCGGACATCTTCCGCGCTCTGCAGTGCTCGTGTCGTTTCCTGAGCGAAACTCTCGGCCAGTCCCACGGCCGCGCGCATTTCGGTGCTGGCTCGATTGCTGGCATCGAGCAACTTCACCAATCCGGCGATGATCGATGCAATCAGGGTAATAACGAGGAAGGCGATGAGGATCTGGGTGCGTACAGGCCTCAGGTACCACAGGTTCTGCAGGCGCTGATTGAGCCCCATCAGCGGTCTGATGCTGCGGCGCGCCTGCCCAGGGGTCGCCGTGGTGATCATTGTCGGGCTCCATATCTTCGTTTGAGGTCGGTGAGTGTCTGATCCTGGCCAAGCCCTGACGCCCGCAGGTTGTAGTAGTGCTGACAAACGGCGCCAAAGCCTTCTCTGGCGTCACTGCCATCGATAACCCGGGCGAGGATTTCGATCAGTTCGGGCGCCTGTTCCGTGCCGCCCAGTTCAGCCAACATGCCCTCAAGCTGCACCGCCCTGTTGGCAATCATGCGCGGTGGATCATGGAACTGCCGGCTGGCCGCCTCGAGCAGCGCAGCCAACTGTTCAAGTGATGGTGTGGCCTCCGAGGCAGCCCGATTCGATAACCGGCTTGCAAGCCAGACTTCGGGCCGGATTGCGTCCGTCGAATCGAGCCATTGCCGTTGTGTCAGCGGGATATCACTTGCTGCCTCGGGAGCAGGGGCGGGCAGCGGCTCAGCGGCATCGTCCGAACAGGCGAGCATCGCAACGCTTGCAAGCATGCAGATCCCCGAAAGCAGCACGCTCCTGAACCGGGACGAATGGCGATCAGTGCCTGGCAACAGGTAAGGCAATCATGATCCTTTCAAGAATAGACCGGTCAGTTCTGCGGGCATGAACAGGAGCAGCGCCGGGCACCTCACGGCGCCGGTGGTCCGCTCGGTCCTGCCGTAGGCCGTTACACTGTTACGACGAAGCGCCGGTCGGGAAAAGGCAGTCCTTGTTGCCAATTGTTCCCGTACAGTTCTGGCAGTTGGACTAAAGACGTTCCGGCCTCACGGGTCCTAGCTTAGGCGCGCATGTCGACTGTTGGAAATGCCGCATCAGCAAAGGCGAATGCGGAAAAAAGGACAGCGGCTGCACCGGTTTCGGGCGTGGCCATGTCCCCGCCAGTACCGCGCGCATCAAAGGCAACTTTCCGCCGCGGATCCCAGCAGTACCGGGAGCCATAAGCACTGGTTCGCCTTGGTCTAGGGAACGAAACGTGAGGTTTCCATACATGAAAAGATACTGGAGAACGTCCTTGCTCGTGTCCGCATCCTGTGCGGCACTGACGCTGGCCGTGTCGGGCGCATCTGCAAACGACAAGCTCGTCGAGCTCTCGAAGAGCGAGCAGAACTGGATCATGACGGGCAAGAACTATCACGCGAACAACTACAGCCCGAACACCCAGATCAATACCGAGAACGTCAAGCGGCTCCGCCAGGCCTGGTCATTCTCAACGGGGCTGCTGCATGGCCACGAGGGGACTCCGCTCGTCGTGGACGGCTTGATGTATGTTCATACATCCTTTCCGAATAATACCTTTGCCCTTGATCTGAACGACCCGGGCCGGATTGTCTGGCAGCATAAGCCCAAGCAGGATCCGGCAGCCCGCTCGGTGGCTTGCTGCGACCTCGTAAACCGCGGTCTGGCGTACTGGCCGGGCGACGATGAAGTAGCGCCGCTGATCCTGAAGACCCAGCTTGACGGGCATGTCGTCGCCCTTGATGCCAAGACTGGCGAAGAGCGCTGGAAGGTCGAAAACTCCGACATCAAGGTCGGCTCCACCCTCACGATTGCTCCTTACGTCATCAAGGATATGGTCCTGGTCGGTTCATCGGGCGCGGAGCTCGGCGTTCGTGGCTATGTCACCGCCTATGACGTGAAGACCGGTGAGCAGAAGTGGCGCAAGTACGCGACGGGTCCGGATGAGGACGTCGGCATCGGCGATGATTTCAACAAGGCCAATCCGCACTACGGCCAGAAGGGCCTCGGCACCGGTACCTGGGAGGGCGACGCCTGGAAGATCGGCGGCGGCACCAACTGGGGCTGGTATGCCTACGATCCGGACATCAATCTCTTCTACTATGGCTCGGGCAACCCGGCGCCATGGAACGAGACGATGCGTCCGGGCGACAACAAGTGGACCATGACCATCTGGGGTCGAGATGCGGATACGGGTGAGGCCAAGTTCGGCTATCAGAAGACCCCGCACGACGAATGGGACTATGCCGGCGTCAACGTCATGATGCTCTCGGAGCAGAAGGACAAGACGGGCAAGATGCGCAAGCTGCTGACCCATCCTGACCGTAACGGCATCGTCTACACGCTCGATCGCGAGAATGGCGACCTGATCTCTGCAAACAAGCTGGACGACACCGTCAACTGGGTGAAGACAGTCGACCTCAAGACCGGTTTGCCGATCCGCGATCCGGAGTTCTCGACCCGGATGGATCACAAGTCGACGGAAATCTGCCCGTCGGCAATGGGCTACCACAACCAGGGTCATGACAGCTATGACCCGGAGAAGCAGCTCTTCTTCATGGGCATCAACCACATCTGCATGGACTGGGAGCCGTTCATGCTGCCTTACCGCGCCGGCCAGTTCTTCGTTGGCGCGACGCTGTGGATGTATCCGGGCCCGAAGGGCGACCGCCAGGGGTATGAAGGTCTTGGCCAGATCAAGGCCTACAACGCGATCACTGGCGAATACAAGTGGGAGAAGATGGAACGCTTCTCCGTCTGGGGCGGTACCATGGCGACCGCGGGCAACCTCGTGTTCTACGGCACGCTCGACGGCTTCCTGAAGGCCCGCGACAGCCGTACGGGCGATCTGCTCTGGAAGGCCAAGTTGCCCTCAGGTTCGATCGGCCACCCCATGACGTTTGAACACAACGGCATCCAGTACGTCGCCATCATGTACGGCGTCGGTGGCTGGCCGGGTGTCGGTCTGGTGTTCGACCTGCAGGATCCCACCGCCGGCCTTGGTGCCGTGGGTGCCTTCAAGAACCTGCAGAACTACACGCAGATGGGCGGTGGCGTGGCTGTCTTCTCGCTCGATGGCCAGGGCCCCTACGACGACGTGAACGTCGGTGAGTGGCAGCCAGCCAAGGGCTGACGCTCGCTGATCGAGAATCCGGCTGCCGCGGCGATGAACAACGCGGCAGCCGGACTGACCAGCCATCTAAAAACTACCGACAACACGAGCCGACGTCGTTTGCCGAGAAAGAGCCCGCGATGAGTTCCGTGCCGTCTGGATGCGACGGGGCAAGCACGCCGTATTCAGCCGCAGAAAAACAATCCGGCCCGGAAACACGACACCGAATTCCCAAGGAGGAAGAACGAATGTTTGGTTCTGTCTTTTCTTCATGCGCGACGCGCCCCAAGGCGCCAGCATCCAGGTATTGCTGGCTGGCCGGCGTGATTGCTGCCGCGTGCGCACTGGCCCCCTTAGGGCCGGCCTATGCGGATGAAGCCGGCAAGGAAGCAGAGGCCGATCCATCAATCCTGAGAATTTGCGCGGCCGCAAACGAGCACCCCTATTCGACGCGAGACGAACAAGGTTTCGAGAACAAGATTGCCAAGGTGCTGGCGGAAGCCATGGGGCGCACTGCGGTGTTTGTCTGGCACAACAAGCCGGCGATCTACCTGGTGCGCGACAAGCTCGACATGCGCGTATGCGATGTCGTCATCGGTCTGGATACCGGCGATAAACGGGTGGCGACGTCGGCCCCCTACTATCGTGCGCCGTATGTCTTCGTGAAGCGGGTCGATTCAGAACTGAACATTACCGGCTGGGACAGTCCGGATATCGCCAAGGCAGGAAAGATCGGCTTCGTCGCCGGAACCCCGGCGCAGGTGATGCTGACCAAGCTGGACCTGTTCAATGTTCATTTCAATTACATGAATTCGCTCGCCAACTTCAAAAGCCGCAGAAATGAATATCTCCGCATCGATCCCAAGAGGCTGGTGGGAGAAGTGGCCGACGGCACTGCGGATCTGGCAGTCGCCTTTGCACCGGAAGTGGCTCGCTACGTAAAAGCCAATCCGAAACTCGAAATGATTGTCATTCCCGACAACAACGAGCGCGTCGATGGGGAAAAGGTTCCTCATCACTTCGACCAGTCAATCGCGGTTCGCAAGGATGAGACGGAATTGCTCGACGCCATAAACCTGGCTCTGGAAAAGGCTCGCCCGAAAATCAGGGAAATCCTTCTGGAGGAAGGTATCCCCATTATCGAAGCGTCGACCGACAAGAGCTGATCGCAGCTTCCCCAACAAATCAAAACAGAAACGGCAGGCATAAAACCCTAATGAAAAAACCGGTCATGTTGAAGAAATCTGCAGTGGCATCAGCGGTGGTTGCTGCAGGCCTCGTCTTTGGAATTGGAGTTGCGTCCAGCCAGATTACCTTCCGGCACACGATCACGGGCGAAGTTCTGAACCTTGATGAGTCACTTCCTGAAGGTCGCGATACCGAAGCGGTGAAGATGTTCCTGCAGACGGGGATCAATCCCTACAACGAAGTGAAGGCCTGCCTGCCCAAGGGCGAGGAAGCCTATCTGGTGGCCTGCTCCGGCTGCCATGGGCACTACGCGGAAGGAAAGGTCGGACCGGGGCTCAACGACAGTTACTGGACGTACCTCAAGAACAAGACGGACCAGGGCCTGTTCGAAACGATCTTCGGTGGTGCCCAGGGAATGATGGGCCCGCATGGCAGCCATCTGCAACTGGACGAGATCCTGCTGATGATGGCCTGGATCCGCCATCTCTACACCGGCGATGTGGCCGAAGCGGACTGGTTGACCGAGGAGCAGAAGAAAACCTTCCAGGCGTTCGATCCGGAGAAACATACGGCAGAAGCCAATGCCACATCGGACGTACAGAAAACGGCGGCCACCGAAGCCTGCAAAGTTTCCGCGCAATGATCTGGGGCTGTTCGGCGACGACGTGACGGGCACCTCAAAGACTTGGCGGATCGAAGCCGGCTCAAAAGCTGCCGGCGGGACTGGCAAGACTTGAACACGATACGGAGGAAACAACCAATGAAGACATTTATTTCGATGTTCGCTGCTGCTGCCATGCTTTCCGTCGCGGGTGGCGCAATGGCCTACGATGGAACCAAATGCAAGGCTCCGGGCAACTGCTGGGAGCCAAAGCCCGGATATCCGGAAAAGGTCGCGGGATCAAAATATGATCCGAAGCACGATCCGAAGGAGCTGAACAAGCAATCGGAATCAATCAAGGCTATGGAAGAGAGAAACGCCAAGCGCGTCGCTCATTTCAAGAAGACCGGAAAGTGGGTCTACGACGTTTCCAAGATTCAATAAGTCCCGTTTTGCGAACCTATTCCTCGGTGCAGCGCCACGCTTGCAAGAAAGCACTGCTCTTTCGAGGTCCCTTGGGGCACGGGGCAAACCGTGCCCCCTTTCGCTCGCAATTCCTAGTGCAGGGTTTCGTTTCGTGATCCCTCCTGCGGACCTGCGAACTTTCCCTTTGAACCAGCTGATGTCATGCCAGGGGTAAGAATGTCCGTCGAACGCATGGAACGGCCGCCATCATCACCGACGGTTTCCGGGACAGGAGCGATTGATCTGGCGTCCTGGCGCGAGCGTGCCCTGACCTTCAGGCGCGAACTCGGCAAGGTGATCGTTGGTCAGGATCGCGCCTTGCAACTGATAACGATCGCGGTGTTTGCTCGCGGTCATGTCCTGCTCGAAGGCGATGTGGGCGTCGGCAAGACAACATTGCTACGGGCGGCAGCCCGCGCCATGGGCGGTGCCTATGAGCGCATCGAGGGCACGATTGACCTCATGCCGGCCGATTTCATCTATCACACCTATCTGGCCGAAGATGGCCGGCCGCGCGTGGAACCAGGTCCGGTTCTGCGGCACGGATCGGATCTCGCCATTTTCTTCTTCAACGAGATCAACCGCGCCCGGCCGCAAGTTCATTCGCTGCTGTTGCGCCTGATGGCCGAACGCAGCGTCAGTGCGTTCAATCGTGAATATGCCTTCCCGTATCTGCAGGTTTTCGCTGACCGTAACCGGATCGAACGTGAAGAAACCTTTGAACTGCCGGCGGCGGCTCGCGACCGCTTCCTGATGGAAATCGGCATTGAAGCGCCGCGAGATCGCGAGACCCGGCGTCAACTGGCATTCGATACCCGCTTCCATGATGCTGATGCCCTTGTCGAGACCGTGTCGGAAGGAATTCTCGACCATCGGTCTCTCGGGGCTGTCGGCAAGGAGATACAACGCACAGTTAAGACCAGCCCGGCTCTCGAGCGCTATGTTGTCGATCTCTGGGAGGCGGTCCGTTACCCGCAGAACGCCGGCATAACCCTCGACGGTATCGACATGACCCGGTTCGTCCAGGGCGGCGCCAGTCCGCGCGGGGTCAGCTATCTGTTGCGCGCCGCGCGTGTGGCGGCCTGGTTATCAGGACGATCCATGGTGGTACCGGAAGATCTGCGCGAGGTGTTCTTCGAAACCATGGCGCACCGGATCTTCCTTGAGCCAGCCTATGAGTTACGTCGTGACGCGCTCGTTCGAGCACTCTGCGAGGCTCTGTTCAAAACAATACCTGCTCCAACGGATGGAGCATGACGAACGATCGCGTGACTGAAGCGCGCAGGCCGCTACCTGCCGTGGATATTCCGTTTCACCTTGCGTGGCGCAGCAGCGGGGTGCGTGCCGGTGCTCACCGGTCGCATCAGGCCGGAGCTGGCGGGATATTCCGTGATCATGTCTCGCTTCTGGATTATCCCGACCCCAGGCGCATAGATCTCAGGGCAAGTTACCGGGACCCGTCGGGGGCATTGCGGGTGCGCCGGTTTGAGCAGAAGAGCGCCGTCACTGTCTATGCTCTGGTGGATGTGTCAGGATCCATGGGGGTCATTGGACATACCAGGAAAACGGAGCTGGCGGCGGATCTCGTTTCGGTGCTTTCGGCATCGGCGCGGCGAACCGGGGATGCCTTTGGTCTTATCGCGTGCGACGTCTGTGTGCGCGAGGAACTGTTCCAGCGTGCAACACGTTCGCGGGCCGGCGAAACGGAACTTGCGGAGCGTCTGAGAAATCTCAAGTGCAACCGGCGCGGCACGGCCGGGCTCGTTGAGGCTGCGGACCTCATCTGCGGACAGCGCAAGGTGGTCGTGCTGATTTCGGATTTTCACATGAGTGCAGATGAGGTGGAGGAGATCTTCGCTGCACTTGCTTCGCACGATGTCATCGCCATCCATCTGCGGGATTCCGCTGAGATCGAGGATTTGCCGCGCTGGGGCCTGCTGACACTTCGTGATGTTGAGTCGGGCCGGCGCAGGCTCGTCGTCATGCGCCCGTCGCTCAAAAGCGAATGGCAGCGTGCCGATGATGAGCGGCGCAGTGCAGTGCGCCGGATTGCGACCAGCTACGGGCGCGCTCCTTTCGAGATCACCGACAGGATCGACTGGGATCGACTGAGTGCGTACTTCGCAGGGGGTGGCCAATGATGAAGCCCTGGATTGTTGCGTTGTTCGGGCTGGTCCTCTGGGGCAGCCTCGCCGGAGCCAGAGAAATATCGGTGCGCGTTTCGGAGCCGCGAGCCTTCGGATACTTCATCGGCGATGTCCTGGTTCGCGAAGTTGAGATCGCTGTGCCCGCCGGTCAGCGGATCGATCCGGCCAGCATCCCGCGACCGGGGCCGCTGAATTACTGGCTGGAGCTGAAATCCGCCAGCCTCGATGAGACGGTCCGGCAGGGACAGCCGCACTACAGGATGCGGCTCGAGTATCAGACTTTCTACGCGCCGCTCGAACCGCGCAAGCTGCAGATTCCCGCAATCCAGCTGCGGATCATCAATGGCCAGGAGGAAAGTGGGCAGGCGGTTGTCCCTGCCTTTGAGTTCCTTTCCTCGCCGCTCCGCGAGATCATTCCGGAGACGACAAGCGATGACAGGGCCGGATTGTTGCGCCCCGATGCGCCCGTCCTGCGAACGTCTACATTTACCGAGCGTGTCGGCATGGCCGTTGGCGGGCTCGCTTTCCTCGCTGGCATTGTCCTGTTGGCCCATCACCTTGCCATCTGGCCGTTTCACCGCCGCAGAACGCGTCCGTTTGCTGTGGCGATGCGGGCTGTCCGGAGGGAAGCGGCGAAAGAGCCGGGAGGCGGTGACTATGCCCGCGCGCTGATTGCCTTGCATCGGGCCTTTGACGAGGCGGCGCGCAAGCGGATCCTTGCAGGTGATCTCGACCGGTTCCTGAGCGAGCGGCCTGAGTTCGAGCCGCTGAGACCCGAAATAGAAAGCTTCTTTGCACAATCGCGGAGAGCCTTCTTCGCCGACGACATGATGGGTGCGCGGGCCGAGTTGCCTTTGTCAGAGCTGGCGCGTCTGGCAATAGTCCTGAGCGAGCGCGAAAGGGCGGCCGCATGAGGCTGGCGCTCACCAATCCGGCCCTCCTGGCGTTGTTGCCGTTGGCCCTCGTCCCGCTCATCTGGATCGGGCAGCGCGCGCAGGATTATCCCTCGCTCGACCTTATCGGCAATGACCGGCTGTCCTCTGCTGCCGATTGGGGGTTGCGCCTTGTGACGTCGATCGGCATTGCCAGCCTCATCCTGGGACTGGCGGGTGTGCACCTGCAGGGCATGAGCATTGAACGGGTCGGCACGGGCGCACACATCGTGCTGCTCATCGACCGTTCCAGCAGCATGGACCATACGTTTGCGGGACGTCAGCCGACAGGCGGGGAGGTTTCGAAGTCCACCGCCGCAAGGATGCTGCTTGAAAACTTTGTCGAGACGCGTGAGCACGACCGCTTCGGCATCGTGGGGTTCTCGACGGCACCTTTCCATGTGCTGCCGATAACGGACCAGAGAGAAGCCATTCTGGGCGCTATTCGCGCGATCGACCGGCCCGGACTGGCCTTTACAGACGTCGGGCGCGGGCTCGCCCTGTCGCTGGCGACGCATGAGGCTGATCCGGTAGCGGCATCGCGGGCGATCGTTCTGGTATCAGACGGTGCAGCTGTCATCGACCGCAAGGTGCAGGAGCTGCTGCGGCAGGGCTTCGGCAAACGCCACATCAATCTCTATTGGCTGTATCTCAGGACCGAGGGCAGTCCGGGGATCTTCGAGGCGCCACGAGAGGGGCAGGAAGATACGCCACAGGCCCTGCCTGAGCGCCATCTGCACAAGTTCTTCATGACACTCGGTGCGCCCTACAAGGCATTCGAGGCGGAGAATCCGGAATCGGTCGCGGAGGCCATCGCGGAGATCGACCGGCTTGAACGCCAACCTATCCGGTATGTGGAGCAAATCCCGCAACAGGATCTCGCCCATTGGGCTTACGCACTCGCCGCGGCCTGCCTTGCCCTGCTGCTTGCAGCGAAGCTCTGCGAGGTTGGTGTCGCCCGAAGCTGGAGGCCTGCCAACCGATGAGCACCATACCTGGAACTTCAGCCCGGCTCCCGGACAATCGGACGCGCAAAGGGTGGTTCGCCGTCATGCGTCCCGATGTTTCGCGCCTCCTGCCCTCGCGGGTCACACTCATTATGGCCGTGCTGGCGGTCAGCAGCATCGGGTTCTTCTATGCGGCTGGCAGCTACGTCACGAAGGTTGCGAGCAATGCCACGGCGGCTGCGCTCGTCGCAGGCGAGGACATCGCAGTCGATCCCTCGCGCGCTGCACCAGTGGTTATTCTGGCGCGCCTTCAGTTTCTCCTTTCACGCGATCGCATTGAGGAGGCTCAAGGTTTGCTGGATCAGGCCGCGCTCTACATGCGCCCCGAAGATCGGGCAGATGCTCTGTACAACATGGCGAACGCCCGCTTGCGCCTCGCTTTCAACGATGTCGAACAGCGCAACCTCGATCGTGCGATCCCGCTTATCAGGCTGGCCAAGGATGATTACCGGAGAGCGCTCGGGATCAAGCCGGGCACCTGGGACTACAAGTTCAACCTCGATGTGGCGATGCGGCTGGTGCGGGACTTTCCGGAGCAGGGCACGAGCGCGGACGAGGAGCCCGAGGAAGGGACAAAGCGCGTCTGGACCGATCTTCCCGGCATACCGCGGGGACTGCCATGATGGTGCGTGCCGTCCGCGACTTCCGGTTCTGGCTCGTTCTCGCAGCGCTGGGATTTTCCATTCTCGCGATTGTTGCGCCGCGTGTGCGTCTTGAGCGTCCAGTGCTCGACGTTGTGGCCGTGATCGACATAACGGGGAGCATGAACACACGCGACATGACGGTGGCGGGCCGGACTGCAAGCCGCCTCGAGGCTGTCCAGTCGAGCGTGCGGGATCTGTTGACGCGCTTGCCTTGCGGGTCCCGTCTCGGTCTTGGCGTTTTTACGGAGCGATCTTCGTTCCTGCTTCTTGAGCCAGCTGAAACCTGCGCGAACTACGCCGCTCTGGACGGGGCTATCCGGGAGCTGGACTGGCGGATGGCATGGGCGGCCGACAGCTACGTTGCACGCGGTTTGCACAGTGCCATCGGGATCGCCGGCAGCCTCGACGCCAATCTTGTTTTCTTCACGGACGGGCACGAAGCCCCACCTTTGCCGGCATCGGGGCTGCCGGAGTTTGCCGGCAAAGCCGGAGATGTGCAGGGACTTCTCGTTGGTGCCGGCGGCAAGGATAAGTCGCCCATTCCGAAGTTTGACTTCGATGGCCGCGAGATCGGCACGTGGGGTCCGCAGGATGTCCCGCATGAGAACCGCACCGGGCCGCCGCCAGCAGATGCCGCGTCGCGTCCCGGGTATCATCCTCGTTACGCGCCCTATGGTGCGGCGGCTGCAGAAGGTGAGGAACATCTCAGTTCTGTCAGGGACAGTCACCTCAAGACTTTGGCCGATCAAACTGGGCTTGCTTACGTCAGTCTCGCTGAGACTGGCAATCTCGTCGTGGCACTGCAGGCTGCAGGGCGTAGCCGCACCGTTGAGGTGGCGGCGGACATCAGGTCCTATCCTGCGGCCGTAGCCCTCTTCCTTCTCCTTCTGCTGAGCGCTGTCCTGCCCTTCTTCGAGCGGGTGCGCGCCCGCTTCGAGCCGCAAACCTAGCGGACTGTCTCATTATCCATTTTCATCCTGCAACTGATTGGAGAACCAAGATGACTCGATGGCCCATGCTGTTGTTTTTCGGAGGAATTGTCGCTCTGTGGGGGCAGCCCGCCGAGGCCCACGGTCCAACTCCCCAGAAAGCTGCGGAACGGATCGTGGTGGCCAGCCCGCCAGCCGCTGTCTGGTCGCTCGTTGGCGAGTTTTCGGCCATGGCCAACTGGCACCCGGGCGTTGCTTCATCTGTCGGCAGCGGCGACAATACACCCGGCTCGGAACGTACGCTCACGCTCAGGTCCGGTGGTGTCCTGGTCGAGGGCCTCGACGAGTACAGTGCCGAAACCATGTCCTATAGCTACCGGCTCTCCAAAGAGAATGTCGAGGCGCTGCCGGTAAGTTTCTACTCCGCAACGCTATCGGTGAAACCGGCGGACGGGGATGGCAGCCAGGTTGAGTGGCTCGGACGGTTCTACCGGGGCGATACCGGCAACTTTCCGCCCGATCATCTGAACGACGAAGCGGCGGTCGCAGCGATGACCCAATTTTTTCGCGAAGGACTTGAGGGCCTGAAGGCCAGGCTTGAGGCCGGACAGTGACAGTAGATGTGTGCTGGCAGGACTTCGGCGCGCCGATGTCTTGCAGCCTGCCGGAACTACTTCACAAGATGCTGGATTGAAAACACATGCTGGCTGTCCTTGAGGGGCGCGTGGCATTGCCGGCAGCTATTCAGATCCTTGTCGAGCCTTTGGCCGTCGGGACTGAAGATAGCAAAATCCCAGTCACCGTTCTTCAGTTCTTCCGGGAAGGTGTCTCCCCACCCTTTCTGTTTTTCCATGACAGCCACAGCAACCAATTTGTCCTTGATCCGCCGTCCAAGAGAACTGGTAACAACCTTTCCGTCAACGTCTTTCCTGGCAGAATAAATCTCGCCCACCAGAACGGAGCCATAGGGAAGCTCGCTGCCCTTGCTCCCGGCACTCAAGGCGTGATCGTTAGCGAACAACCGAATGATCTGGTCTGGATTCTGCACACGATCGAGGCTGAGATAATTCTGGAATGTCGTGGCGTAGTTCTCAGGAAATTGAATGCGTGCTTCCTCAGCTATTGCCGTGGCGGAGGTGGCGACAATCGCTAATGCAATTGCAACAATATCCCGTGGCATGCGTGTTCTCCGCACCCGATCCGGGAGGTTTGGATTACACCGTAATAGGAGCGATTTTCAAAAACAACATCTTAGATGCATCTTTCTGGAGCCGCGAGCGGTACACATTCACCGGCACTCCCTTGTGAGTAGCCGCCGGGAGGCGCCAGCAATCGCCGCCACCGCTGGGGGCTGCGGGCTGGCGCGATGAACGCGCCAGCCGAAAGGCTTCATCAGATCTTCTGATTATAGGCGCCGACCTCTGGTTCTTCCTGCAGTTTCGCGTCGATGTCGGCGAAGATCGCGCGCATATTCTCCTCAGATGTCGGACTTTCGACCACGACAACCAGTTCGGGCTTGTTGGAGGAGGCGCGCACCAGGCCCCATGTGCCATCTTCGAGCACGATGCGCACGCCGTTGACGGTGATAAGCTCGCGGATCTTCTGTCCGGCGATCTTTTCGCCGGCTTTTGCCTTGGCTTCGTAGTGCGCAACGATGCGGTCCACGACGCCGTACTTCACTTCATCGGCGCATTTGGGGGACATGGTGGGCGACTGCCAGGTCCGGGGCAGCGCGTTCTTCAGATCGGCCATGGATTTCCCGGGGTTGCGATCAAGCATGTCGCAGATGGCCAGAGCGGCAACGAGGCCGTCGTCGTAACCGCGTCCGAGCGGCGGATTGAAGAAGAAGTGGCCCGACTTTTCAAAGCCCACAAGCGCCTTGGTCTCGTGGCTGAAGCGCTTGATATAGGAGTGTCCGGTCTTCCAGTAGGTCGTGGTGGCGCCGTTCGCGAGCAGGACCGGGTCAGTCATGAACAGCCCGGTGGATTTCACATCGGCGACGAATTTCGCATTCTCGTGGAGGCTGGAAATGTCCCGCGCCAGCATGACGCCAACCTTGTCGGCAAAGATCTCCTCGCCCTCGTTATCGACAACACCGCAACGGTCACCGTCGCCATCGAAGGCAAGACCAACATCTGCGCCGGTGCGTTGCACCTCCGCGGCAATGGCATGGAGCATGGCCATGTCTTCCGGGTTGGGATTGTGGTTGGGGAAGGTGTAGTCAAGGTCCGTATGCAGCGGGACGACTTCACAGCCCAAAGCTTCCAGGACTTTCGGTGCGAATGCGCCCGCTGTGCCATTGCCACAGGCAGCGACCACCTTCAGCCGACGGGTGAATTTTGGACGGTCCGTGAGCATGGCAATGTAGCGGTCAGCCATGTCTTCAACGAAGATGTAGCGGCCGCCGCCCGGGGCCTCGAATTTCCCCTCAAGAACAATGGTCTTGAGCTCCGACATTTCGTCGGGACCAAAGGTCAAGGGCCGTGCAAGGCCCATCTTGATGCCGGTCCAGCCGTTGTCATTGTGGCTGGCGGTAACCATCGCGACGCCTTCGACGTCCAGGGCAAACTGCGCGTAATAGGCCATCGGCGAGAGCGCCAGACCGATGTCGTGGACCTCGAATCCGCCTGCCAGCAGTCCCGTCATCAAAGCCTGCTTGACCTGACCGGAGTATGAGCGGAAGTCGTGGCCCACGACGATCCGCTTGTTCACGCCGCGGCGCGCAAAGAGAGTGGCCATCCCCATGCCAACCGCGTTCAGCCCCATGAGGTTGATCTCTTCAGGAAACAGCCAGCGGGCATCATACTCGCGGAAACCTGTCGGCTTGATGAGCGGCAGACGCTCGAACTCGGCAGTATTGGGTGTCAGGTCTGCGCGTGGCTTCGGGAACATCGGTTAATCCTTATGAGAATTCCAGTGTGAGCCAGAACGACATAGCGGCGGAGGGCGACTGTCAGACTACGGCGTCGACCTTAAGGCGCAATGCCAGCTTGCGTCTATGAACGTGCTACGTATCTGGGAAACTTCGGTGACAAACAAATGGCAGAGTCGGTCACGCCCGATTAATCGTGAAGAACGAGGCGGCCAGACTGCATTTCCAGGCGGGACAGGCGGCTGAGGAAGGACATGCCGAGAAGGGTGCCCTGAAGGCGTCCCGGCTCGGCAACAGCGGCAGGAACATCCCGGAGTTCAATACCGCCGATGCGAACGCGGTGGAGCATGACAGGGGCGACGCGGGCGCTGCCGTTGGCTGTGTGCACCGGGTGAATGAAGTCGGCATCGGACACATGAATGCCCGAGCGCGCGGCATCCTCATAACTCAGCGCGACCATGGTGGCGCCGGTGTCGACGGTTGCGTGGATGCTGCGCCCGTTGACCTCGATGTAACTCTTGTAATGGCCCTGGGGATCAGCGAGCAGTTCGACGCGTCCGGCGGGGCTAACGGAGGGCTCGTTGCCGACGATTGCAGGCTGGCCGACCGAGTGTGCGACGGTGCGGGCAGCCAGGTCGCGAAGCTGCGAATAGTGTGCCGCGATGATTGCAATGGTGATGGCAACCGCCGTCCAGCTCGCTGCTTCACTCAATAGTCGGCGCGTTCCTGTCGATACCCGCATGCCACGACGTAACCATGTGCTGAGTGCGGGCTCACGGTAGCGCCTTTCTCGTCGGTACCGTTCAGCTGCGCAGCGTCAGAAATTCCCCCGAGAATTCATATGATCGCAAACGCCTTAAAAAA
>Ga0180216_1000426_pt1 | contig 45558 bp, 45 predicted proteins | sample eDN3rd37CBELigMG_FD_128879 | JGI IMG/M metagenome (GOLD analysis project Ga0180216, IMG submission 128879) | Enriched Miracle-Growth compost microbial communities from Emeryville, California, USA - eDNA 3rd pass 37_C BE-Lig MG (version 2)... ...
CCCACGCCCCCGCGTGGGGGGCGACAGCGACTCCATGTTGCGATTGTCAACAGACGTCACGTTTCGACCCACGCCCCCGCGTGGGGGGCGACGGGAGGGTATCCTTGTGCTTGGGATCATAGTTATAGTTTCGACCCACGCCCCCGCGTGGGGGGCGACGATTTCGACAGGCGCCGGGTCGTGATCCTCAAACAGTTTCGACCCACGCCCCCGCGTGGGGGGCGACCGCCGCGTTCTGGGACGGCGCCAACTACGACCTGGTTTCGACCCACGCCCCCGCGTGGGGGGCGACGACGCGATCCAATTATCCCGCGCTGACCAGCGCGAGTTTCGACCCACGCCCCCGCGTGGGGGGCGACCCGCGCCTCACGGCGACGTTGTCGAGCAGATCACCGTTTCGACCCACGCCCCCGCGTGGGGGGCGACATGCCGGACCTCACCGACTACATGACCGATCTGGGTTTCGACCCACGCCCCCGCGTGGGGGGCGACTTGAAAGCAATGTTTCGCTGGCCACACAGAATATTGTTTCGACCCACGCCCCCGCGTGGGGGGCGACGACGGAATACAACGCCCGCCTGCGCAAGCAGATCGTTTCGACCCACGCCCCCGCGTGGGGGGCGACCAGGGCGCATCCTCCGCGACCTGCATCGCCTCCGGTTTCGACCCACGCCCCCGCGTGGGGGGCGACCGGTTGACCAGATGCAGCGGCAACATGCCGATCGAGTTTCGACCCACGCCCCCGCGTGGGGGGCGACTGATCTTTGAGGTCGCGCCGATGAACACGCATGAGTTTCGACCCACGCCCCCGCGTGGGGGGCGACGCGCAGATTGTTGAGATACGCCGCGAGGCGTTGGAGTTTCGACCCACGCCCCCGCGTGGGGGGCGACCAATCCGCTCTAAAGCAACAGATTATTGAATATTTGTTTCGACCCACGCCCCCGCGTGGGGGGCGACGCCGCCCTCAAGGAGGATCGCACATGAGCAACGATGTTTCGACCCACGCCCCCGCGTGGGGGGCGACTCGATCATTTACGGGGATGGCAGGACCAACATTCCGTTTCGACCCACGCCCCCGCGTGGGGGGCGACGCTCCACCCGAATTAGCGCTGTTTCCGGTCACCAGTTTCGACCCACGCCCCCGCGTGGGGGGCGACAGCAGGATTTTGATTGCTTCCTTACGGCTCTCAGGTTTCGACCCACGCCCCCGCGTGGGGGGCGACGTTTGCGGCGTCGTTGGCTGTCATCCCTCTGTATCGTTTCGACCCACGCCCCCGCGTGGGGGGCGACGCAACCATGCGGATCTGGGACCGGTCAGACGCCTGTTTCGACCCACGCCCCCGCGTGGGGGGCGACCAGCCAATGGTGTGGCGACGCTGGACAGCGGCGGGTTTCGACCCACGCCCCCGCGTGGGGGGCGACGCTCTTCCGGGGAAAGTGGTACGCAGTCTGGTATGTTTCGACCCACGCCCCCGCGTGGGGGGCGACCGCTATCCTTTAACCCGAAGATTTCGCGAAATGAAATCTGGCGTCAGCGCGAAGCGGGGTCCTGGCGGCGCGCAGTGGGGCTGGTAGAGGCGGGGCCGGGCGGAAAGCTCTGGGCTGGCAAGCCCTTGCGCGGAGCGCGAACCCCGCCGGGTTTTCGGGCCAGCTTGGGGTTCGCGCGAGCCGGCGCATCCTGGCCGGCGCATCGTAGGAATACTGGCCTTCGAAAAGAATGGTCGCGCCCTGCCAAGGAAAAACGCATCCCGCGCAAACGGCGGGATACGGTCCACTTTCGGCATGAGCGGATTTCAGACCGCCCCCCGCCGCGTTGTTGCGGCCAGAAACTTCAGGCCAGAAACTTCAGGCCAGAAAACCTGGGAGAAACCAGTCCTGGCAAAAAAGGCTCAGCGAAACGGGCGCAGCGCGACGCGCAGTTCGTTGACGAACAGTTCCGGCTGCTCGAAGGCGGCGAAATGGCCGCCGCGATCCAGTTCGTTCCAGTATACGATATTACTGAACCGCCTGTCCGCCCAACGGCGCGCTGGCGGGGAAATATCTTTCGGGAAAATGCTCGCTGCTACCGGAACCCGCACCTCGCCGCCGGAGAAGTGACGGAAACTCTCCCAGTAGAGCCGGCCCGATGAGCCGGCGGTCGCCGGCAGCCAGTACAGCATGATGTTGTCGAGCAGTTCATCGCGGGTCAGCACGCTGAGCGGATCGCCATTGCAATCCGTCCACTCGAAAAACTTCTCGAAGATCCAGGCCGCCTGGCCGGCGGGCGAGTCCGTCAGGCCGTAGGCCAGGGTCTGCGGGCGGGTGCTCTGCTGCACCGCATAGCCGTTGCCCTGGTCGCGATAATAGCGGGCGCGGGCCAGCAGCGCCTTTTCCCGGTCGTCCATGTCGTCCCGCTGGTCACGCCCGGACGGCGCCGTCACCATGTTCAGGTGGATGGCCGCGAGGCCAGGCGGCGGCGCCTCGCCCATGGCGATGCTGATGGCCGATCCCCAGTCGCCGCCCTGGGCCACATAATGCTCATAGCCCAGCCGCCGCATCAGTTCGCCCCAGGCGGCGGCGATACGCTGCGTCGTCCAGCCCGCCTGCAGCGGTTTGCCGGAAAACCCGTAGCCGGGAATGGAGGGCGCCACGACATGAAAGGCGTCGGCCGGATCGCCGCCGTGGGCGGCCGGGTCGGCCAATGGGCCAATGATTTTGTGAAACTCGATGACCGAGCCGGGCCAGCCGTGGGTGATGATCAGCGGCAGGGCGTCCGGATTGGGCGAGCGCCGGTGAATGAAATGAATGTCAACGCCGTCGATCCGCGTCATGTGCTGGCCGAAACCGTTGAGCATCGCCTCGCAGCGCCGCCAGTCGTAAGCGCGGAGCCAGTAGTCGCAGAGGTCCTGAACCGCGGCGAGCGGCGCGCCCTGGCGCAGGTCGTCCACCGTCTCCTTTTCTGGCCAGCGCGTGCGCGCCAGACGCTGGCGCAGGTCGTCCAGCGCTTCCTCCGGCACGGACAGCACAAACGGCGTGACAGGCTCCATCATGATCCCCCCTCCCACGCGCGCGCAGGTCTGCTTTTCGTTTCTGGTTGTCTCCGGCAGGAGACAGCATTTTTCGCGCCGCGGGAAGGTGTTGCAGTGGGCTTCAGCGATATTCCAGAGACGAATGCCCGGGGCGTTGTTCACTGGCGCGGTCGCATCAGGCCTCCGCGCCAGCTGGTCCGGCGTTACTTGCCCTTAACTTCGGCGAGCAGCTCATCATACATCTTGCAGGCTTCGGTCATCGAGCCGGGCGCCTGCTGCTTCGCCTGAATGGCCTGCATGCGCTGGGTGACTTCCATGGCTTTCTGCTGATCCCTGGCCGCCAGCGTCTGCAGCGAGGTCGACAGCTCGGTCGCCTTCGCGTTGATGTCTTCGGCCGTGCAGGCAAACGCGGAAACCGGCGCCAGGGCCGCGACGACAACGAAGATCCTCAGCATGTTCACGGTAACGTTCCTCCAGTGCGCCCTGTGCTCCGGCCATGGCCGCCAGCAGCGGGGCGTTCCTTTCGGTTGATGGGCGGAGCTTTTGCCGCCCGCTCCCGGGGCGGCCCTCCAGAAAGCTCCAGCTTGACGGCGCGGACTTCTGTTGCTGCGCGCCGCCGCCCCTTGTGCGCGATTCAGCCGTCGCGCCCCAATCACAATTGCAGCAGTGAACTATCGTCCCGCCGTCGCGCCCCGCGCCGCCATTTGACGCATTTTCTTCACGAAAGGTGGGCTCCACTTTTCCCGAAAATGCTCTAGAAACCCGTAGCAACCATGCCTTCCAGGAATGGAACGCGGTATTTTTACAAGAACGACAGGCGGGAAACGCGGAGCGGAGAAACGGGCGGAAGCAGCATCGCTTTCCCGGACCATGCCCCGCGCCGGCGACCTGACGGAGACGAGCAGACAATGACCACGAATGAATCCGCCGAAAAGCTCGCCGCCAAGGCTCTTGCCGCCGGAGAGCTGGCGGACGGCGCCGAAATCGATCCCGCCTTGCTCGAATTCATCGAGGCCCGCATGGCCGGCGGCACGCCGCACGCCCACGCCCTTGGCCTCCGGTTTGAGAGCGCGCGCGTTGGTCATGCAACCCTGGCCTTGCCTTACCAGGCGCAATTCGCGGGTGACTCAGAAACCGGCGTTCTCCATGGCGGCGTCATCACCGCCCTGATTGATCACACCTGCGGCGCCTCGGTGCAGCTGAAGAAGGCCATGCGCCAGGCGATCGCCACGCTGGACCTGCGCATCGACTACATGAAACCAGCCGCCAGCGGCGAAACGGTGCATTGCCACGCCCACTGCTACAAGATGACGAAGAACATCGCCTTCGTCCGGGCGGAAGCCTACCAGGGTGAGGGCGACCTCATCGCCAACGCGGTGGCCACCTTCATGCTGGCCGCCAACAAGACCAGCCTGAGCGTCCGCCCCGACACGACGAAGCTGAACGAACTGCCGGTGCGTCCACCGGCGCCGCCGAGGAGCCCGGGCAGCCCGGCGCAGAAGATGCTGGAGCGGATGAGCTACGCCCAGTTTCTTGGCGTGGAGTGCGAGCAGCGTGGCGACGATGTCACCGCCATCATGCGCTTCGAGCCCAGGCTGATCGGCAACCCGTCCCTGCCCGCCCTGCACGGCGGCACGATCGGCGCTTTCCTGGAAACCACCGCCCTGTTGCAGCTCAGCGCCCAGTTCGGCCAGGACCGCCCGCCAAAGCCCATTGGCCTCACCATCAATTACCTGCGCTCCGGCCGACCGGTGGACACCTACGCCCGCTGCCGCATCACCAAGGAAGGCCGCCGCGTCGTCGCCGTCATGGTCGAGGCCTGGCAGGAGAACCAGGACAAGCCGATCGCCAGCGCCTACGGCCATTTCCTGCTGCGCCAGGAATGACGGAAGGAATGGCGGTGGCGGATATCCGCCGGCAAGGACGTGTCCGCCAGCAAAAAGGCCGCCCATTGGGCGGCCCGTTTTGTTCCGGAGCGCTGCTGCCGCCGGTTCATCAGGCGGGCACCACGACCGGTGGGCAACCGGTCGAGGAGGCGGCTGCGCGCGGCCTGCCTCAGGCCTCCTGGAGCACTTCCACGGACGGCGGTCCGGCCATGAACTGGCCCATTTCCTTGCCAAGCGCGCGGAAATGGTCGGACTTGCGGTGCGCCTCAATGGCGGCCTGATCCTTGTAGCGTTCAATGAACACATACACGGTGGGATCGTCCGTCTTGTGCAGGGCGTAGAATTCGCAGCCTGGCTCGTTGGCGTTCACCTTCGACGCCAGTTCCTTGGCGACCTTCTCGAAAGAAGCGCCCTCGCCTTCCTTGACCTTGATCCGTGCAACGATCGAAACCATGCGTATTCCTCCATCAACGTCCCGCCGGCCGATCCTGGCCTGTACAGGGCGCTTCCACGTTTCTGGCCGCCGGACAGGGAAACGACAGCCGCAGCCCCGCCCACCGGACCATCAGGCATAGAACAAGTTGGGCCGATATGGAAACCGCGGACCACAGCCCGTGGCGGCGTGTGGAGAACGTCGCCCCCGGAGCTGGGGCGCCCAGAAAGTAGGTCGCCCCGGAAAGATGAGCGCCCGGAAAGGCGCCCGCGACCCGAACGAACAACGTCCGGGCGCGGAGCAGGGGTCAGGTCAGGCCAGATCAGGGCCACAACCGGCGCGGACCAGGGCAGAGCCGCGCGGAGACAAAAATGCCCCCTCTGAGGGGGTCAGAGGGGGCGGGTCTCATGGAGTGAGCACCGGTGCGGGCAACTCCGCATATACCGGTTGTTAATAATAACTTAACACATATTGACGCCTTGTAAAAGCAGAAAAAATTCCCCCCGTCCCTGCAATGTCCGGTCCCTTCCGCCGTACGGTGGATCCGGCCGGCGCGCCGGGAACCAACGGCTCCCGGTCGGCTGCCGGCGGCCTCAGCCCGTGGCTTCGCGCAGCCAGGCGGCGGTCGCGGCGTCTGGCGCGACGTGGAGGAACGCCACCACCGGCGTTTCATAGGGATGAAGCGCGCGTAACCGCCCGGCGGCCGCCTCCGCGGCCTTTGCCGGCAGTTTGAAGATCACCACGACCTCCTGTTCTTCTTCGACCCCATCCCCATAGCGATAGATGGACCGCATACCGGGAATGATATTGGCGCAGGCGACCAGACGCGCCTCCACCAGCTCCCGGGCGACCCGCGCGGCCGCCGCCTCCCCGGGAAAGGTGGTGTACAAAAAGACGAATTCGCTCACCGCCGCCTCCAGTCTTCCAGTCGCCAGTCCGTGACGCCAGCCAGCCCGTGACGCCAGCGGCCTGCGGAACGCAGACGACTTGCCGTCCGACAAGTTTTGGAATAATTCTAATATACTGTCATTTTGGACATGATATCAAATCCATGCTCACCCGTCTCTTCAACGGCGGCCGCCGGCCGTTCGATTCCCTCTCCGAACAGGAAATTCTCGCCCTCGCCATCTCCTCCGAGGAGGATGACGCGCGGATTTACCTCGCCTACGCCGACGGTCTGCGTGATGATTTTCCTGATACGGCGCGGATTTTCGAGCGTATGGCCGCGGAAGAGCATGCCCATCGCGACGCCCTGATCGCCCTGCACCAGGCCCGCTTCGGCGATACGATTCCACTGATCCGCCGCGAGCACGTCAGTGGCTATTTCACCCGCAGGCCGGACTGGCTGGTGCGCCCCCTGGGCATCGACAGGGTTCGCGCCGCCGCCGCCGCCATGGAGGAGCAGGCCTGGCGTTTTTACGCGACGGCGGCCGAACGGGTAACCGACGCGGCGACCCGCAAGCTCCTCGGCGATCTCGCCCTTCAGGAAAAGCAGCACGAAGCGCTGGCCGACGCGCTGGAACAGCGACTGACGCCGGCTGACGTTCAGGAGGGCGAGCGCGCCGCCGAACGCCGGCGACAGATCCTCACCTATATCCAGCCCGGCCTCGCCGGCCTGATGGATGGCTCGGTGTCGACGCTGGCGCCCATTTTCGCCGCCGCTTTCGCCACCCAGGACACCTGGCAGACCTTTCTCGTCGGCCTCTCCGCCTCGGTTGGCGCCGGCATTTCCATGGGCTTCACCGAGGCGGTGCATGACGACGGCAAGCTCTCGGGCCGGGGCTCGCCGATCAAGCGCGGCCTCGCCTGCGGGATCATGACCACGCTCGGCGGCCTCGGCCACGCCCTGCCCTATCTCATCCGCGATTTCTGGACCGCCACCGCCGTCGCCGTCGTGCTGGTGTTTTGCGAACTGTGGGCCATCGCATGGATCCAGAACCGTTACATGGAAACCCCCTTCTTCCGCGCCGCCCTGCAGGTGGTGCTGGGCGGCGCGCTGGTGCTGGCGGCCGGCATCCTGATCGGCAGCGCCTGACGGCCGCCGGGGCCTGGCCCGAACGGGCCTGGCCGGCGCGCCGCCCCGTGCGGTTCCCTTGTCCTGCGGGACGTGTCATTCATATCGCGGCGCCATGCACCCACCGCGTTCGGGGAAGGCGTGAGCCAGCGCCATCCCTTGAGTGGAGCATTCGGGCGGAACATGCCACGCAGCTATTCGTCGATCGGCTTTGTCGCCAGCGACAATCCGGAAGCCCAGGATTCCCGGGTCAGGCTGGAAGAACGCTATGGTGGCGTTGACCCCAAACAGGCTTCAGTCATCGTCGCCCTCGGCGGCGACGGGCTGATGTTGCAAACCCTGCACCGTTTCATGGGGCGCGACAAACCGATCTACGGCATGCATCGCGGCTCGGTCGGCTTCCTGATGAACGACTATTGCGAGGATAACCTGATCGAGCGGCTGGCGGCGGCGCAACGCTCCATCATCCATCCGCTGCTGATGCGCGCCATCGATCACAATGGGGATGAAACCACCGCCCACGCCATCAACGAGGTCAGCCTGCTCCGCCAGACCCATCAGGCGGCGAAGCTGCGGATTTCCGTTGACGGCAAGGTGCGCATGGAAGAGCTCACCGCCGACGGTATTCTGGTGGCGACCCCGGCCGGCTCCACCGCCTACAACCTGTCAGCCAACGGCCCGATCCTCCCCCTGAACGCACCGTTGCTGGCGTTGACGCCCCTGGCCCCGTTCCGCCCCCGCCGCTGGCGCGGCGCCCTGCTGCCCAATCACGCCAGGATCGCTATCGAGGTGCTGGAGCCTGAAAAACGGCCGGTCGCGGCCGTCGCCGACGGCCACGAGGTCCGCCGCGCGCACCGCGTCGAGGTGCGCAAGGACCCCTCCCTGCAACTGGTGCTGCTGCACGACCAGGGACACAGCCTTGACGAACGCATCCTGCGCGAGCAATTCGGCTACTGAGGATGTTCCGGCAATCCTGGCGGGCTTTCACGGCGGGACAACGCTCGCGCCGGCGCCGGCGGAGCGGCCCCCCGGCTCATCGCCGGTGAATTCCGCCAGAAGCCGCGGGCAGCCCAACAATGAACAGGCGCGGAAAATGAGGGAGCGACATGACGCACGAGAACGACATATCCCGGCTGGACGCTGACGGACGCCATCCGCGCGGCGGCCTGTGGTTCGAGGATTTCACCGTTGGCCGGACCTTCGCCCACCGTCTGACGCGGACGGTGACCCAGGCGGATAACATGCTGTTCTCCAACATGACGCTCAATCCGCAGCCATTGCACATCGACGCGCATTTTTGCGCCACCGAGACCGAGTGGGGGCGGCCGCTGGTCAATTCGCTGTTCACCCTCGGCCTGATGGTCGGCATTTCGGTGAACGACACCACCATGGGCACCACCATCGGCAATCTGGGGATGACGGACGTGCGCTTCCCGGCCCCGCTGTTCGAGGGCGACACCGTGCGCGTCGCCACCGAAGTCGCCGCGGCCCGCGTATCGAAATCGCGGCCGGACGCCGGCGTCGTCGACTTCATCCACCGGGCGTACAAACAGGACGGAACCCTGGTGGCCGAATGCCGCCGCCAGGCCTTCATGCGCCGCCGTCCCGCCTGATTTTCCGCCTGATTCCCTACCGGACATTCCCGATGCGCTCCTTTCTTTTCGTCCCTGGCGACAGTCCCAAAAAAATGGCGAAGGCGCTGGATTCCGGCGCCGACGCGCTGATCATCGACCTGGAGGATTCCGTCGCCATCGGCCAGAAGGACGAGGCGCGGGTGACGACCCGGGACTTCGTCCGCGAGGCGCGCGGGGCCGCGGAGCGGCCACGCCTGTTTGTCCGGGTCAACGCGCTGGATTCGGGGCTGACGGACGCCGATCTCGACGTGGTGATGGCGGCGGCGCCCGATGGCGTTGTGCTGCCCAAATCTTCCGGCGGCGCCGATATCTCCCATCTTGCCGCCAAGATCGCCGTGCGCGAGGCGGAGTTCGACCTGCCGGACGGCGCCACCGTCATCATGCCTGTCGCCACCGAAACGGGAGCCAGCATATTCGGCCTCGGCAGCTACGCCGGCGCCAGCCGCCGCCTCATCGCCCTGTCCTGGGGCGCGGAGGACCTGTCCGCCGACATTGGCGCCCAGGCCAACCGGGACGCGGCCGGCCAGTTCACCGGGCCATTCCGTCTCGCCCGCGCGCTGCTGCTGTTTGGCGCCAGCGCCGCCGGCGTCGCCGCGATCGACACCGTGTTCACCGGCCTCAGGGACCTGGAGCGGCTGGACAGGGAATGCGCCGACGCCCTGCGCGACGGCTTCTCGGGCAAGCTCGCCATTCATCCGGCGCAAATTCCGGTGATTCACGAGCGGTTCACGCCATCGGCCGCCGCCATTGCCGAAGCCCGCGCCATCGTCGACGCATTCGCCGCCAATGACGCCCTCGGAGTAATCAACATCGACGGCCAGATGATCGACCGGCCGCACCTGCTGCGCGCCCGGCGCACCCTGGCCCGGGCCGGGCAGGCGTAAAAGCGGCGCGCCCGCTCCCGCCGGCTGTCACATCACGTGGGCGCGCGATCGCATCGGCGCGGGTCATTTTCACGCGTGGGCGCGTGATCATTTTTGGCGCGTGACGCGTGATCATCCGGGCGCTGGGCGCGCGATGGGGCCTGCCTGCTCAGTCGCCGCCGCCTTCGGGGCGCTTGATGGAAAACACTTCGTTGACCACCGAATAGTCCCGGAAGCCCAGGCGGGCGATCGGCCGCATCGCCGCCGTGTCGATCATGCCGTCGCGGATGAAGCGGTCGTCGATGTAGACGCCCACGACCTGGCCGAGCACCAGCTTCCAGCTGGTGTCGCGCCCTTCCAGATCGTCCAGCCGCACGGTTTGCAGGTAGCGGCATTCCAGCGCCGCCGGCGCCCCACGCACCCGCGGCGGCTTCACCAGCACCGATGGCTCCATCTCAAGCCCGGCGTGGTCGAACTCATTGACGCCGCGCGCCAGCGGCGCCGACGTCTCGCTCATGGCGAAACGCTGGTCCCAGGTGGCGATGCTGCACGTGAACTCCCCTGTCTCCTCGACAAAGGCGATGGAATCCTTGTAGCCGCCGGTGGAAAATCCAACGATGGCCGGATCGGTGGAGAAGCCGTTGAAGAAGCTGTAGGGCGCCAGATTGACCGCCCCAGCCGCGCTCACCGAGCTGATCCAGCCGATGGGGCGCGGCGCCACCAGCGCCTTGAACGGGTCGTGCGCCAGGAACTCGCGGCGACGGTCTGCTTCGTAAAACATCAGCTTTCCCCGTACCAGGAAACGATTTCGGTCAGATCGGGCCGTTCGCGATCCGGCGGAACGGCGGCGGCGGAGCCGATATGGATATAGCCGGCGATCCGCTCGTCGGGGCGGACCCCAAGCGCCCCCAGCACCCGCCGGTCGAACGCCAGCCAGCCGGTGAGCCACGAGGTGGCGAAACCCATGGCGCAGGCAGCCTGGGTCAGGGCCATGCACACCGCGCCGGCGGACAGTTCCTGCTCCCACAGCGGAATTTTCACGTGTGGCCGCGCCGTGGACACCACCGCCACGATCACCGGCGCCATGGTCATGCGGGCGCGCTCCGCCTCGATCTGCTCCGGCCGCGCCCCTGGCTGGTCGGCGCGCGCCGCCGCCGCGATCACCGCGCCAATCCGCTCCCGGCCCTCGCCGGCGATGACAATGAACCGCCACGGCGCCAGCTTGCCGTGATCCGGCACGCGGCTGGCCAGCCGCAACAGTTCTTCGACCTGGGGGCGTGAAGGACCCGGCTCTTTCAGGCCGGCGGGCGGAACCGAGCGGCGGGCGGCCATCAGCTTGAGCATCTCTGTCACGGATCACCTTTTCTGACGGGTCCATGCGATTTTCCGGGGCAAACGCTGACCCGGCCGACCCGTCCGGTACTTGCAGACGGGCTCTTATAACGTCCGCGAGGCTTGCGCCGCTACGGGCCGCGATGCATGACAACCGCCAGCGCCTGAAAATAGGCGTGATCGGCCTGCACACAGGAATGGCAGGACGTCTGGGCGGTGAAATAGCGGGAATGCGAACGTGAGGAAGCAAACGGTTGTCGCCATGGCCGCTTTGGCGACGGTTATTGTCACGCCTGCCCTTCCCGCATCCGGGCAGACCGGCGGCCCGGCAGCCGCGCAGGAGCCAGCGCCCGCGCCGTCCACCCCGGCCCCATCCGCGCCCGCCCCTACTCTGGCGACGCCGCCGGCCCACGGCGAGGCCGGCTCGCTGACCGCCCCTTTGCCTGAACCTGAACAGGCGGAGAAGCTTTTGCGCCTGTCGCTCGACGCCACCCTTGGCTCCACGCCCGGCCACGGCCTCGCCCTGCACAGCGGGGTGGTGTGGCGGGTTTACGCCGACGCCCCCGACCCGAATGGCGAGATCGCCCGGCCCGTCGCCGAGTCGACGGAAGCGACGCCGACCCTGCATCTGAAACCTGGCGTCTACATGGTGCACGCCGCCTATGGCTACGCCAGCGCCATGCAGCGGGTCGACCTCACCTCGGACAGGCAGGTGAAGCTGGCCATCAACGCCGGCGGGCTGAAGGTGCTCGGCGCCGTTGGCGATATGCCGATCCCGTCCTCGCAGATGCGCGTTTCGGTATTCGTGCCGGTCGGGCAGGACCTTGAAGGCCGCCGCGTGGTGGAGAACGCCCCGCCGGGGGTGACCATCCGCCTGCCCGAAGGCGTCTACCATGTGGTTTCCACCTATGGCGATTCGAACGCGGTGATGCGGGCCGACCTGAAGGTGGAGCCCGGCAGGATCACCGAGGCCACCCTGCACCACCGCGCCGCCGTCGTGACCCTGAAGCTGGTTCAGGCGCCGGGCGGCGAAGCCTTCGCCGGCACCGCCTTCAGCGTGCTGACCCCCGGCGGCGACGTCATCCGCGAAGAGATTGGCGCATTCCCCTCCGTCGTGCTGGCGGAAGGCGATTACGTCGTCATCGCCCGCTATGACGGCAAGGTGCACACGCGCGAATTCAAGGTGGAATCCGGCGCCAACCGCGATGTGGAGGTGCTGGTCAGCCAGTAGGCTGGCATTGATGCGCCCCCAGCCCGCAGGCTGACGTGAATGTATCCCCAGCAGGCGGAACGACTTGCCGCCTTCCGCGTTCCTTCTGCGAGGCGCTCCCTGCCCTTCCGGGTGGGGCCACCCGGGGGAACGATCATACATGGCGCCAGTTCGCGACACCGCCCGCCCTTCCACCCCGCCTGTCCTGAGCCCACCCCGGACCACCCCGGACATCGCCCGCCCGTCAGCCGCCGCCCTGCTCACCCTCGTCGTGCTGGCCGGGCTGCTGTATGTGGGGCGGGACATTTTCATGCCGCTGGCGGTGGCGATCCTCCTCACCTTCACCCTGGCGCCCATCGTCAATTTCCTGCGTAAATGGTCGGTGCCCAGGATTCCCGCGGTGATCTTCACCGTCACCGTGGCTTTCGCCATCATCGGCCTGTTCAGCTTCATCGTCGCCTCCCAGATCACCAGCCTCGCGGGCAACATCCCGACCTATCAGGCCAACATCGTCCAGAAGGTGCAGGCCCTGAAGGAGATGGGCGCGGGCGGCGGGATCATTGACCGCATCAACCGCGCTGTCGCCCGCATCGGCGCCGAGATAGAAAAAACTGCCCCGTCGGCGCCCCAGAGGGAATCCGCCGCGCCGGAGGCCGCCGCGCCGGCCAGCGAGGCCGCGCCGGCGGAGCAGAAGCCGCTGCCGGTGGAGATCGTCACCCGCGAAGGCCCGGTGGAGATCCTGCGCAACGTCGTCATGCCGCTGGTCAGCCCCTTCGCCACCGCCGGCCTGATCATCGTCGTGGTGATCTTCATGCTGCTGGAGCGCGAGGACCTGCGCGACCGCTTCATCCGCCTGGCCGGCGCCGGGGATCTCTATCGCACCACCGAGGCGTTGCAGGACGCCGGCGCCCGCGTCGGCCACTATCTGCTCATGCAGCTGGTGGTGAACACCCTTTACGCCATTCCCATCGCCCTTGGCCTGTGGCTGCTCGGCATTCCCAACGCCATGCTGTGGGGCCTGCTGACCCTGGCGCTGCGCTTCGTGCCCTATATCGGCCCGGTCATCGGCATGATGATCCCGCTGTTTCTCGCCCTCGCCGTCTCGCCGGGCTGGACGCTGCTGCTGTGGACGGCGGCGCTGTTCATCGTGGTCGAACTCATCAGCAACAACATCATCGAGCCCTGGCTCTACGGCTCCCGCACCGGCCTTTCTCCCATGGCGATCATTGTCGCGGCGATTGTCTGGACATCCCTGTGGGGGCCCGTTGGCCTCGTGCTTTCCACGCCAATCACCGTCTGCCTGATGGTGCTGGGCCGCCACGTGCCCCAGTTCGCCTTTCTTGACGTGCTGCTCGGCAACACGCCGGTGCTGGAGCCGCACCAGCGCCTCTATCAGCGACTGCTGGCCGGCGATCCCCACGAGGCCACCGACAACGCCGAGGACTATCTGGAAACCGGATATCTGGTCGATTACTACGGCGACATCGGCCTGCCGGCGCTGCGCATCGGCGAAACCGACCGCCAGCGCGGCGTACTGGACGAGGCGCAGCGCGCCCGCTTCGCCGCCACTGCCCAGGCGCTGGTCGCCAATCTGACCGATATCGCCCTGGAGGAAGAGGCGGAGGAGGAAAACCACAGGGAGGGCGCCGACAACGCCGAAGGCCAGGGCGCCGCCGGGCCGGTCGCCAGACTGCAACGCGGCGTGCTCGCCAGGCTGCGTCCCGGCAGGGAGGCGGAGGCGGAGGCGGACGCCCACGACGCGGCGCAACCGGCGGCGACCGAGGCGCCGGCCCTGGTGCTGCCGGACGGCGAAGGCCGCCGCCTGCTGCTGATTGGCGGCCGCAGCGAACTGGACGACGTGGCGGCGGCCATGCTGGCCCAGACACTCCAGGCGCAGGGCGCGGAAACCAGCCTGGCGCCATTCTCCGATATCGCCGGATTCGGCCGGCTGACGCTGCCGCTGGACGGCGTCGATACGGCCGTCGTCGCCTACCTCAACGTTGCCTCGGCCGCCCACGCCCGCCAGACGGTGCGCCGGCTGAAACGGGCGCAGCCCGCCCTGCGGGTCGGGGTGTTCGTGCCGCTGGATGAGGCCGATCCGCCGCTGCCCTTCGACGCCCCGGCGATCTATGCCGACTTCATCGCCACGCGGCTGCGCGACGCCGTGCGTCTCGCCCTCGCCGACGCGGAGCCGGACGCGGACATCAACCGCCGCCTGTTCACCCGCCACGTCGCCCGCCCGCTCCGCGCCCCGCGCCAGCCAGCCGCCGCCGTCAAAGGATAAAACGCCCCATCCAAAGCGTGGCTGAAACACAACGGACGGATATGACGGGCGCCCCGATCATCCGCCCCCGTCATGCCCGCGCGACTTGCCGCGCCCGGCTTGCCCGCGCCCGGCTTGCCCGCCCGTTGCGGGCGTCATCCCTTCCCATCAGGCAAACCGCAAAAATAACGGCCCCGGAGCCATGAGCTCCGGGGCCGCTTTATCTTCTCACCAGGCCTTGCGTCTCACCAGGCCCTGCTTCTCATCGCGCCTTGCGGCTCAAAGCTGGCCAGCGACCACGCGCTTGCCGTCCAGCTCCACCGCTGCCGCGTCGGCCACGGCGTCGGGCGCGCGCAGGCGCTTCTGGTCCGGCGGCAACGCCTCCAGCTGCAACATGGCCAGAGCCTCGTCGAGCCCCATGGAGCGCTGCTCCTGCGAGCCAAGCCGCCGGATCGACACGGTGCGCTCCGCCGCTTCCTTCTTGCCCACCACCAGCAGCACCGGAACCTTGGCCAGCGAATGTTCGCGGACCTTGTAGGTGATTTTCTCGTTGCGCAGGTCGAGGCCGGCGCGCAGGCCGCCCCGCTTCGCCGCTTCGGCCACCTCGCGGGCGTAGGCGTCGCCGTCCTGGGTGATGGTCAACACCTTCACCTGCTCCGGCGCCAGCCACAGCGGGAAGTGGCCGGCGAAGTGCTCGATCAGAATGCCGGTGAAGCGCTCGATCGAACCGCAGATGGCGCGGTGCACCATCACCGGGGTCTTCTTCTGACCGTCGGCGTCAATGTAGAACGCGCCGAAACGTTCGGGCAGGTTGAAGTCCACCTGGGTGGTGCCGCACTGCCAGTCGCGGCCGATGGCGTCGCGCAGCACATACTCGAACTTCGGCCCGTAGAACGCGCCCTCGCCCTCGTTGACCGCCGTCTGGATGCGGCCGCCGGACTGCGCCTCGATCTGCTTCAGCACCCGGCCCATCACCGCCTCGGCGTGATCCCACAGGGCGTCGGAGCCAACGCGCTTTTCCGGGCGGGTCGACAGCTTCACCACGATCTTGTCGAAGCCGAAGTCGGAATAGGTCGAGAGGATCAGATCGTTGATCTTCAGGCACTCTTCCGCCAGCTGGTCCTCGGTGCAGAACACATGGGCGTCGTCCTGGGTGAAGCCGCGCACGCGCATCAGCCCGTGCATGGCGCCAGAGGCCTCGTAGCGGTGCACGACGCCGAACTCGGCCATGCGCAACGGCAGGTCGCGATACGACTTCAGGCCATGCTTGAAGATCTGCACATGGCCCGGGCAGTTCATCGGCTTCAGCACGAACCAGCGCTTGTCCTCGGCCTCATCGCCGGCCGACTGGGCCGCGAACATGTTCTCACGGTACCAGTCCCAGTGACCGGAAGTCTCCCACAGGCTCTTGTCGAGGATCTGCGGCGCGTTCACCTCATCATAGTCGCCGGCAAGACGGCGGCGCATGTAGGAGATGATGCCCTGGAACAGGGTCCAGCCCTTCGGATGCCAGAAGACGGTGCCCGGCCCCTCCTCCTGGAAGTGGAACAGGTCCATCTCGCGACCGAGACGACGATGGTCGCGACGCTCCGCCTCCTCAAGCTGCTTCAGATAGAGATCAAGGTCGTCCTGCTTCGCGAAGGCGGTGGCGTAGATGCGGGTCAGCATCGGATTGTTGCTGTCGCCGCGCCAGTAGGCGCCCGCCACCTTCATCAGCTTGAAGGCGTTGCCGATCTTGCCGGTGGAGGTCATGTGCGGACCACGGCACAGGTCGAGCCATTCGCCCTGGCGGTAGATGCGCAGGTCATCGCCCACCGGAATGGCGTCGATCAGCTCCACCTTGTAGTTTTCGCCCTTCGCCGCGAAGAATTCCTTCGCCTGCTCGCGCGTCCACACTTCCTTGGTGAACGGCGCGTCGCGGGCGATGATCTCGCGCATCTTCTTCTCGATGGCGGGAAAATCTTCGAGGCTGAACGGCTCGTCGCGGGCGAAGTCGTAGTAGAAGCCGTTCTCGATGACCGGCCCGATGGTGACCTGGGTTCCTGGCCACAGGCTCTGCACCGCCTCCGCCAGCACATGGGCGGCGTCGTGGCGGATCAGCTCCAGGGCGCGCGGATCATCCCGGTTGATGAATTCGATTCTGGCGTCGCGGGTGATCGGGTCGGCCAGATCGGCGAGCGCGCCGTCCAGCGCCATGGCCACGGTGCGCTTCGCCAGCGACGGCGAAATGCCCTTCGCGATCTCGAAACCGGAAATGCCTTCGGGAAACTGGCGCGCGGCGCCATCGGGAAATGTAACGTTGATCATCGGATCCTCGGCTCACTCCTGCGAACTGGGCAGGTAAGCGGTTGTCGCAATGCCGTTGAAAGCTGCGCTCATTCCGGCATTGCAAGACGTGAATGACAGGGCCGACGCCCGCGCGCCGCAGCCTGCGTCACGACGGCCCGCCGCAGCCAACGGCTGCATGGGCGCGCATGCGCCATGACGTCCGCCAGCATTTACCTCGCATGCGCCTGACAGGCAATCTGTCCGGGTCGCCCGGCCGTTTTACACGGCGCGAAAGCGGCCCTTCAGTCACAGCGAAGAACAGGCCGTGGGTCCTTCACGGCGCCCTTCACGGCGTCCTCCCCCACGCCCGGGCGATCTTCGACGCCGCGCCAGCGTCCGTAGCGCCAGGGCGTCCACCAGCGGGCGCCGGCCGGGCGCCGGCGCGGCGGAAAATCGAGGCCATGCGTCCCCCACGGCTGGCAACGGCAGATGCGCGCCAGCCCCATCCAGCCGCCAGCCCACAGACCAAACCGGCCGATGCTCTCGGACGTATAGGCGGAGCACGACGGCAAATGCCGGCACTGGCGCCCGACCAGTCCCGACAGGCTCAGCTGGTAGGCGCGGATCAACGCCATGCCCGCCTGCGCCGGGAGACGCCGGATACGGGAGCGGAGCTGGGAATGTTTCATCGTCATTACCGCGCAGATATGAGATCGGAAGGGCCGGAACGCCAGCCCGGGCCTTCGTGGCGAAAGCGCGGCGCGCATGCCTGTGCGCCTGCCTGGCCGTACGCCTGCCGAAGATGCGCCTGCTTGCGAAACATCGGGCCGGCGGGCGCCTGGCCTGCGACATATCCCCAGCCGGGGACTGTCCGCCGCGATGCCGCCACATTGCCGCCCCAGACCGACGCTGGCGGTTTCGTTAGCATAGCATTAACCTTGCCGCTGATTCAGGCTGGCGCTTGCCGCCTGTTAAGAATCTTTTTCGTATACTGAACGCCAAACGCAGCAACGAAAGCATCCCGAGCCGTGCCAAGCCGCCTGTCCAGATTTTCCGCCGCCCTCGCAGCTGTTGTCATGCCAGCCGTTTTCGCCGGAGGCGTTCAGGCCCAGCCGGCGGATTATGGCGAACGTTCGGACATCATGTTCAACAATACGCCCGTGTCGTCTGACCAGTGGATCGTCACGGTCAAGGGCACCATCGGCGTGTCGTCCGCCTGGCCCGGCTCCGACCGCATGACGTTCTTTGGCTCGCCCTCCATCAGCTACCGTTATATGGGCGAACGGCCGAAGTTCACCTCGCCGGACGATAGCGCCAGCCTGTCGCTCTACGACACCTCCTGGCTGCGCGCCGGCGTCGTGGCGGGCTACGGCCCTGGCCGTTATTCCGGTTCCGAACGTCGCCTGTGGGGCATTCACGACGCGGGCTGGTCGGTGCAGCCGGGCGTCTTTCTCGACCTGTGGCCGACGGAATTCCTGCGCGCCCGCATCGAAGCGCGCTACGCCGTGGGCAATGTGCATGGCTTTGTCGGTTCGGTCGGGCTTGACTTCGTCAAGAGCTTCGACCGGCTGACCCTGGCGGTCGGCCCACGCCTGAAGTGGGGCAGCAACCGCTATAACGACAACATGTTCGGCGTCCGCTTCGAGGACGCCCTGATGACCGCGGGCTTCGTCCAGCCCTTCAAGGCCAGGGGCGGCATCAACTCCCTGGGCGTGGTCGCGTCGGCCTCGTACACCTGGTCCGACGAGCTCACCACCACCGTGTTCGGCGGTTATGACCGTCTCATGGGCGACGCCGGCGACAGCCCCATCGTCCAGCGGGTTGGCTCACGCAACCAGTACACGGCCGGCGTCAGCGCCGCCTATTCGTTCAACATGCGCGCGCTCTGGTAATCCGGCGCGCCAGCGACGCATGCAAAGGGCAGCCTTCGGGCTGCCCTTTTTTCATGGCCAGAGCGCTTTTTTTGAAGCACGGGGCCGCTTCTGAAGCGCCCGGCTTACCCAGACGCATGATCGCATCACAGCCAGCCCCCGGACCTCACCCTTTCCCCAGCGCCTGCCTCAGGGCCGCGAGCGTCGCGTCAAAGGTCAGCAGGGTCGAGGCGTGGCGGGCGCGGTAGGCGCGGATAGGCTCCAGCAGGGCGCAGTCGGCCCACTTGCCTTCGGGGGGGGCGCCATCGGCGTCGAGCATGCGCCACACGCGCTCGCGCAGCTCTTCCAGCTCCGCCAGATCGGCGCCAATGACATGGCTGGCCATGATCGCCGACGACGCCTGCCCAAGGGCGCAGGCCTTCACGTCATGGGCGAAGTCCACGATGCGGCCATCCGCCACACGAACGTCCACCGTGACCCGGGAGCCGCACAGGCGCGCGTGCGCCTCCGCCGTGCCATCGGGGGCGTCGAGCCGGCCGATGCGCGGGATATTGGCGGCCAGCGTCAGGATGCGCCGGTTATACACGTCATCGAGCATGAGGCGTCCCCGGGGCATTTCCAGTCAATCCGGACCGGAAATGCTCCAGCTTTCCCTGTTGAGAGCGAACTCTGGTCGGCCAGCCAGTTCGGGCTGACCGGAAAGCGCCCTGACAACCAGACCTGCGGGAATATTTCCCTACGTCTCCATGGCGGCTGGAGCGCGCAACCAGTTACATAAGCGCAATATGGACATGGGCAAAGCCCCCCCGCCGCCGGACCTGGTCCGCCGGTCCTGGTCCCTGGAGGCCCTGATGGCCCGGCCGCCGCCGCTGGCGCCAGATGGTGTGGCGTGCAACAATCGCCAGCGGCGGGAATTCAGGGCTAGGATCAACCGGCCCCTCTCCTATATACAAGGGGTCGGCTGATCCAGGCATGGCTCTGCTGGCTTGCCGGAGCCGACCTTCCGGATCACCGCGATGACGACCGACCCTTGCGTTGAGACGGCGTCGCATGCTGTCGCGTCGCATGGCGACCGGCGCGCCGTTCCCGTGTTCGCGCGGGCGGCGTCTTGAAGAGTGGAATGTAATGATCGACAGCGGGAGGCCCCACATGGACAGTGTGGTTAAGTCCTTGTCCGCGCGGTTGGCCCCGGCCAACGCCGACAAGCAGGTTACCGTACCGGATTTTGAGCGCCCGACGCGGGAAGAAGCCGAGGCGGCGGTGCGCACGCTGATCGCCTGGGCCGGCGACAACCCCGATCGCGAGGGCCTGGTGGACACGCCCCGTCGGGTCGTGAAAGCCTATGAAGAGCTGTACGGCGGTTACCGGCAGGACCCCGAGGCCCAGCTGGACCGGGTTTTTGCTGAAGTCGGCGGCTATGACGACATGGTCCTGCTTCGCGACATCCAGTTTTTCTCGCATTGCGAGCATCACATGGTGCCATTCACGGGCCGGGTCCATATCGCCTATTATCCTAACGGCGGCGTCGTTGGCCTGTCCAAGCTGGCGCGCGTCGTCGACATCTTCGCCAATCGCCTGCAGACGCAGGAAACGATGACGGCCCAGATTCTCGACACCATCGACGCGCGCCTGCGGCCGCGCGGCGCTGCGGTCATGGTTGAGGCGGCGCATATGTGCATGTCGATGCGCGGCATCCAGAAGCAGGGCTCCATGACGATCACCTCGCGCTTCAGCGGCGTGTTCCGTGAGGATCCGGCCGAGCAGGCGCGCTTCATGACCCTGGTTCGCGCCGGCGCCTGACTGCCGGCGGCCGGCGGCTCCATGGTCCGCCGCCAGCCCTGACCTCCCCCCAGGCCCGCTTCCTTTGCGGGCGGCGCCCGTTTTGTCGGCCCGCTGCCCGCAGCGGCGCCTCCCCCATCTTCGCCAGCACCGGGAGCCAAGCCATGTGCGATCATCACGGCGCCTTTCCCCCGCGCGGCTCCGCCCACGACGTTGAGGAAGGCGCCCGGCTGACGCCCGCCTTCGACGCCAGCGGACTGGTCACCTGCGTCGCCACCCATGCGGACACGGGCGAGGTCCTGATGGTGGCGCACATGAACGCCGAAGCCCTGCAAAAGACCATTGAGACTGGCGAGGGCTGGTTCTGGTCACGGTCGCGCCAGACCCTGTGGCGCAAGGGCGATACCTCCGGCCAGGTGCTGCGCATCATCGAGATGCGCGTCGATTGCGACCAGGACGCCGTCTGGATCCGGGTGCAGGTCGGCGGCGATGGCGGTTGCTGCCACACCGGCCGGGCCAGCTGCTTTTACCGGGTTATCGAAACCGGCGCCGGCGCCCGCCCTGACCAGCAGCTCCAGTTCGTGGAGTAGCCCGCCCACGCGCCCCATGTCCTGGATCAGCTTGCCGGCCCGCCAGTAACCACGCCGCCAGCATGCGGACGCGCCATATGCTTATGTCTGTGTTCTTGCGCCGTGATCCTGCGGCGTGATCTTGCGCCGTGATCCTGCGCCCGCGCGCCGGCCTGCGGGGCGCAGCGGGGAGCCATGACCTCCGCGCGCGCCGCTCAGGCACTGGAAAACGCCGCATTGCACACGCATGTAACATTTCGTCAGTCATATTGATTTCCATGGTCATCCAAAAAGAAGGACGATCAGGCGGCGACGGCGCGAGTGCGCAGGGGCCTGAAGCTCCGGCCGACAGCAGGTGCGTTCGCGCAAGGGCTTCAGGCTTTTCCGGCGGCTTCCACGTCCGCAGGTCGCGCGTGGTCACGAACAGGTATCAGCATGTTTGATGCAAGGAGCTTCATGCAGTTTCGTCGCGGCGGACCTTCTGGCGGCCCCCAGGAGGAGCCGGCCGCCGCGGCGCCCGCCGATGAAGCCATGGAAACAGGCGAAGCTTCCACCGCGGCGCCGCAGGCCGGGTCCGGCGAACCGGCGCAAACGCCGCCGTCCCCGCGTCGCCCGCGCAATCCGCCCCAGCCGCGACGGCCTGTCCGCCTTGGCCTGGCGCTCGGCGGCGGCGCGGCGCGGGGCTGGGCCCACATCGGCGCCCTGCGCGTGCTGGAGAAGGCTGGCTTCGCCCCCGACGTGGTGGTCGGCACCTCCATTGGCGCGGTGGTTGGCGGTTGTTTCGCCACCGGCTCGCTCGACGTTCTGGAGGAGTTCGCGATCTCGCTCACCCGCCGGCGCGTCATGGGTCTCATGGATTTTTCCATGGGCGGCTCTGGCCTGATCAGCGGTAACCGGCTGCGCCAGCTGCTGGAGCAGGATATCGGCCGCCTGCGCATGGAGGACCTGCCAGGCCGCTTCGCCACCGTGGCGACGGAGCTGGGCAGCGGCCACGAGGTCTGGCTGACGCGCGGGCCGGTGGTGGACGCCATGCGCGCCTCTTACGCGCTGCCCGGCATTTTTGACCCCGTCTGCATCGGCGGCCGCTGGCTGATGGACGGCGCGCTGGTTAACCCGATTCCGGTCACCGTGGCGCGGGCGCTGGGGGCCGAGTTCGTGCTGGCCATCAATCTGAACGGCGACCTGCGCTCCAACCGCGCCAGCACCATCCCCTCCCACGGGCCGCTTGAAGACGACGTGGCCGGCGCCGCGCCGGGTGAGGCGGCTGAAAAGCACGGCGGCATTCTTGGAGCGCTTGGCGCCGCCCGCCGCATCGGCCGTTTCGCCCGCCGTCCCGACGGCGCGCCGGGCATCGGCACGGTGATGATGGACGCCTTCAACATCACCCAGGACCGCATCTCGCGCTCGCGGCTGGCCGGTGATCCGCCCAATCTCATGATCAGCCCGCGCCTCGGCCAGATCGGCCTGTTCGATTTCCACCGGGCGGCGGAAGCCATGCAACTGGGCGCGGACGCCGCCGAGCGTTGCCTGCCGGAACTGGAGGAAATGCTGGAACTGGCGGACATTTCCGGCTGAGCAGGGGTGAAAGCAGGCGCGCCGCCGCGCCCGGCCATCGGGCCGGCGCTGGCCCGGCCAGCCGGGAACCCGACTGCCCCGCTCTCTCGCATCTGCCGGAGCGCAAAAAGAGCAGACGCCATCCCCACGGATACGCCAGCGGCTCCCAGGCCTCAGGCCGTGGCGATATATTCGCGCAGGGCCTGGTGTTCGCTTTCGATTTCGGCCAGCCGAAACTTCACCACGTCGCCAATCGAAATGACGCCGATGACCTTGCCGTTCTCCACCACGGGCACATGGCGAAACTTGCTGGCCGTCATCAGGGCCATCAGCTCGTTGACCGCGGCGGCTGTGGTGCAACTGGTGACGTCGCGCGTCATGTGAAACCGCACCTCGTCCCGCAGCACCTCCGGCCCACGCCGGGAGATGGCCCGCACCACATCGCGTTCGGACAGGATGCCCATGAGCGCGCGCGCCGCATCAAGGACCAGCACGGCGCCAATGCCCTGCCCGGCCATCAGATCTGCGGCGTCGCGCAAGGACGCTTCCGGCTCGATCGATGTGACGTTCCGGCCCTTGTCGGCCAGAATGCGCGCAACTGTCATGGTCGCTCTCCCTCCGCCCGCTCCCCGTTCCGTTTGCCCATCCACCGCCAGCCAGCGCCGCTCCCGCGTGGTCACGCGCAGCCGCCGGTTGTCAGGCCCCGGACGTAAATACTGTCCGCAACCCGCCCCCAATGCAATCAGTCTGTATCGCGCATCCATTCAGAAGCGCTTGATCCGGCCGGGTGGGGATCGAACAGGCCGAACAGCAGCATGCCGGTGAGGAAGCCGCCGATATGGGCCTGCCACGCCACGATGGATTCGCTGATGCCCAACGGCCGCGCCAGAACGCCAAACAGGATATTGGTGACGAACCACGCCCCGGCGAACATCATGGCCCGGCGGTTGCGAAAGGTGTCGACCAGGCTGTCGGCCCGCGCCAGGTGAACGCTGGCGGGGCCGCCGAACAGGCCGCCGCGCACATTGAAGGCGAAACGCACCGCCGCCCCCATGCAACCCGAGATCGCCCCTGAGGCGCCAATCATCGGGATCACCTCCATCGGCCCCGACAGGTAATGGGCGAGCGCCCCGCCAATCGCGCAAATGAAGAAGAAGATGGTGAAGCGCGTCGCGCCGAACCGGTTGGCCAGCGGCGCGCCAAAGGCCAGCAACCAGACCGAATTCAGGATGACGTGCGTCCATGAGCCATGCAGGAAGGCATGGGTGACCACGCTCCACGGCGCCAGCGAACCGCTGGCGACGATCAGCCGCCCCAACGCCAGCTGGCCGGCGGCGGCGTCGGGCGGCAGCCCCTGAAGGCTGGCCGCCAGGCGCTGCATGAAATCATCCGGCTGCAGCCACCAGGTCACGCGCGCCGGCACGAAGGCCAGCTGGTACAGCCAGATGAAATCGTCGTTCACCAGTTCGCGGAACCCGTGCACAAGCAGGAAAACACCAATCAGCGCGGCCACGACAGCCGGCGCGTTGAAGATTGGCTCGCGACCGGGGCGCGGTGAATCGGGCTGACGCCGCTGGGAAGGATTGCTCATGACGCGACCATGAGGCGCCGCCCATGATTCACGCAAGCAGCCTGAAACACATTCAACTTCCAGCCGCGCGAGCCCCGCGACGTTTGTCGTTCTTTCAGCCGTCGCCGCGGCCGGAAAGCAACGGCCGCATATGAAAGCCCGGCCGCCCGGTGGGCCCTACCCCTGCGCCGCCCCCGCCGCCTCTCCACCCCATAAAAACCGCCGCCCGCCCCCCGGCCGGAACCACGCGGCGGTAATTGCGTTTACCATTTGTTTAGGTTTGCCGCCCGGGCGCCTTGCGCCGGCGGGGGGCGCGTGAAATCGTTACCGAAACGTTAACAACCCTTGGGGTTATGTCGTGTCTTTCCGGTCTGGACTCATCATCGCCGCGGCGATCGCCGCCTTCAGCAGCCAGGCCCTGGGCCAGGACCTGAAGACGGCCGGCCTGCCCGCCGACATGAGCCAGGCAAAGGCCCCGGTGCTGCAAACCACCCTCTCCCCCATGGGCTGGGTCGACTTCTGCCAGCGCTACGCCGGTGAGTGCGACCATGAGATTCGCACCCCCACCCACATCAAACTGTCCCGCAAGAGCTGGCGCGATCTCGCCGCGGTCAACGCCCACTTCAACCGTTCCGTCGCCCCGGTCACCGACATGGAGCACTGGAAGACGGAGGAGCGCTGGGACTACCCGAACGACGGCAAGGGTGACTGCGAGGACTACGTGCTGGCCAAGCGCCGCATGCTGATCGACATGGGTTACCCCCGCCAGGCGCTGCTGGTGACAGTGGTGCGCGACAATCTGGGCGAAGGCCACGCCGTACTGATGGTCACCACCGATCGCGGCGACCTGGTGCTGGACAACCGCCGTCAGGACATCCTGTCGTGGACGCGCACGGGCTACGCCTACATCAAGCGCCAGTCCGCCGTCAGCCAAAATGTCTGGGTGTCGCTTGGCGCGCCCCAGGCTCCCGTGGCCACCGCGTCGCGATAACCGGTTTCAGAGCTCACTCCGCAAGAAGAAAAGCCAGCCCGTTCGGCTGGCTTTTCATTTTCCAGGCCAGGACCGGCGGGCTCCTCCAGCGCGCCATCCGGGGGATGAACCGCTCCGGCGAACCCCTTTGGGGCGCAACGTTTTGGGCTCACAGTTCCTGCAGGGTCTGGGCGAAGCGCTTCCAGTTCTCGACGTAATGGCGGGCGCTGACGCGCAGGCGCGCCACTTCCTCTTCCCTGAGTGGCCGCACCACTTTGGCCGGCGAGCCCAGAATGAGGCAGTTGTCCGGGAATTCCTTGCCTTCCGGCACCAGCGAATTGGCGCCGACCAGGCAACCGGAGCCGATCTTCGCGCGGTTGAGTACGGTCGCGCCCATGCCGATCAGCGACCCGGCGCCGATCGTGCATCCGTGCAAAATGGCGCTATGCCCAATGGTGCATTCCTCAGCAATGGTGATTGGCGCGCCAGGATCCGTGTGCATCATGCACAACTCCTGGATATTGGAGCGCGGGCCGATGTCGATCAGCTCGTTATCGCCGCGGATAACCGTGCCGAACCACACGCCCACGTCCTCGCCGAGACGGACATTACCAATGACATGCGCCGATGGCGCGACCCAGAAAGCGCCGGGCTGGGGCAGTTGGGGACGGACATTCCCGAGGGCATATACAGACATGGCTTCCTCCAAAGTCCCGGGACGTTGATCCAGGTTCCATGGCGCCGTCAAGGGCCATGGCGCCCTTCATTATTTCGTCTTTCCGAATCAAGATTTTAAGAATACATTTATCTTTCGACTGTATAATTTGATCATGCGGAGCACATCACATGCATGAAACTCAAATACGCAGCGACCGCCCCCTTAGAAAAGCGCCTGAATACCTGATCCAGCAACCCCAGCACAGCGAGATTACCAGCGGCGCATTTCTCCTTCTGTTCTTCGCCGCATCCATTGTATCGGTCATTGTCAGCACGCTGATCCGGTAACGTCCAGTTCAGGCGGCTTTGCCAACGGGCCGCCTGGCGCCGCGTACGTGTCCTGCGGCGGGAGGGACGGCCGCGCCTGAGCATTCAGGCGCGCGCAATCAAGGTGCGAACCCTCAACATTCATTGCGATTGACCTCCAAATCAGACTGCCTCCAGGATGCGTCCACGAGGCAGAAGCCCGGATCAGGCGCTTCCTGCCGGTCCTGATTGCGCCCCAGACTGAGGAATCGTCAGCCGTATGGGCGAACGACCGCCTGCCCGGCGCGGGCCGGCGGCCGCCCGGGTCATGCGTCACCCCTCTCGCGTTACGTCACGCGCGTCGCCGCGGCGGCCAGCAAGCTTCAGGGCCAGGGCAGCGGCCAGGGTGGCGAGAACCAGTCCCGCCATCGCCGCCTCGCCCGGTTTCAGCGCGCCGGTGAAAAACACATCATGCATGATCCGGCCTGGCAGCAGGGTGAAGAAACCGGTGATGACCAGCGCGCCAACGTATATGCCCGCCATCGTCCGGCGATGGGCGTTGATGCGGCGCTGCCGCGCCAGGCGCACGCCCCAGGCGAGCGACGCGAGGGTAAGCAGCGACAGCAGGTGAATCGGGCTCCACGCGCCCCAAAGCCGCAATTCATGAATGAAGAACGAAGAGCCAGCGACAACAACCATCAATCCGGCCCAGAGCCGGCCGGCGAACCGGTGCCCCGCGTCACCCTTGCGGCGAAACAGGACGGCGCCGCCAAGCAGCAACGCCCCGGCGGCGGCCGCGACATGAAGCTGGATGGCGGGCGAAGCGTTGAGCAGTGGCGACAGTTGCATAAGGGCCTCCAGGATCACGGCCTCTGGGCCGGCGTTGGAAACCGGTGTGCGCAAGGTTAGGATCGCCGCCAACTTTCCTTGCGTGAACTGGCGAAAAACTTCGTGAACGACAACGCCCTGCAATCCACGAAGCGTGAAATGCAACGCGTGCTGGCGTCACGACCGTTCTGGCTGACCACCCTGGCGGCGGCGATTCTGCTCGGCCTTACCGGGCCATTTGGCACCTGGAGCGCCCTGTCCCTGCCGGTGCGGCTGGCGTATTGGGCGTTTGTGGGCGTCGTGACCTACGCGGCCGGCTACGGGCTGGTGACGCTGCTCGCCAATCTGCACGGGCCAGGACGGGCAAAACACCTGGCGTTCTGGGCAGGCTACGGAGCGATCGCCGGCCTGCCAGTCGCCCTGATCGTCTGGGCCCTCAACGCCGGCCTGTTTGGCCGCGCGGCGGCGCCAGCCCTGCCGGAACTCACGGCCATGGTCATGGCGGTGTCAGCCGTCGTCTCGGTGATCGTCGCCCTGCTGGAGCGCCAGACCGGCGCCGCGGCGTCGGCGCAGGCGCGACCTCAGCCGGATGCCCCAGTGGAGAACCTGGGGACCGGCACAGCGCCCACATCAGGCGGGCAGACCGCCCGGGCCCAGGAGAGCCAGCCTGACGGGCGGCCGAAAATTCTCGACAGGCTGCCGCCGGAACAGCGCGGCCGGTTGAGTCACATGTCGATGCAGGATCACTACGTGGATGTGCGCACGGATCGGGGCGGCGCCCTGGTGCTGATGCGCTTTTCAGACGCGATCGCCGAAACCGCCGGGGTTGACGGCCTGCAGATACACCGCTCGCACTGGGTGGCCCTCGCCATGGCGGAGGGGCCAGCGCGCATCAACGGCAAGCCTGCCGTTCGCATGCGGGACGGTTCGGTCCTGCCAGTCAGCCGCAGTTATATCGACGCGGCGCGGACGGCGGGACTGGTCTGAACCGGGGTCAGCCCTCCCGGGCGGGACGCGACCGGGGCCGCGCCTCAGTGAGCAGCCGCGCGTTGCGGGGCGCGGGGCTGGAAGCCCTGACAAGCGAACTGAAAGCAGCCGGCTCCCGGCCGCAGCGCCTCACGCGCCGGGAAATTGTCACGGCGCGGGCCGTTTCCGCGCCGGCCGCCGCTTATTCGTCCTCGAGGTCGGTGTCGAGGATCGCCATCTGGAAGCTGTAGCTCCGGTCGCCATCCTCATCGTCGAGGAACAGCACGCCGACGAATTCTTCCCCAACGAAAACCTCGGCGGAATCCTTCTTGCGCGGACGGGCGGTCACGCGAATGGCGGCGTTGCCGAACGTCCTGCGCAGGTAACGCTCGACCTTGGCGATTTCGGTTTTATCCAACGGGATTCTCCATGGCGTGTTCGCGGTGATCCGGGGCCGCTGATGCGCCGGACAGACAGGAGGCGCATCCGGGGAGACGCTCCAGGGCGTCTGACATACACCGCCGCGACCCGCCGCGACACCCCATCTGTCGTCATCGGCGCATTTTCAGCGGCGCGCGGCCCGCGACCAGCAGGAACTCCCCGATACAACAGCAGGATGGCGCCGGTTTTCACCCGGCTCCACAGGCTGTCGAACAGCGGGGATGATCCTGTTTTACCAAGCCGCAACAATCGCCGGGGCAGGGAAAACGTCCCGTCCCGCCATGTCAGGAGACGTCCCCTCGGCGTCAGATGGTGTAGTCCGTCGCCCAGTCAGCCAGAATTTGGTCCATGCTGCGCGCCGGTTCGGCGCAGCCGGCAGGCCCCACCACCTTGGCCGGCACGCCCGCCACGGTCATGTTGCGCGGCACCGCGTGCAGCACCACCGAGCCGGCTGCGATGCGGGCGCACTGGCCCACCTCGATATTGCCGAGCACCTTGGCCCCGGCGCCCAGCAGCACGCCGGCGCGAATCTTGGGGTGCCGGTCCCCGCGTTCCTTGCCGGTGCCGCCCAACGTCACGTCCTGGAGGATTGAGACATTGTCCTCGACCACCGCCGTCTGCCCCACCACGAGGCCGGTGGCGTGATCGAGAAACACGCCCTTGCCAATGACGGCGCCGGGATTGATGTCGGTCTGGAACACTTCGGACGAGCGGCTCTGCAACATCAGGGCGAAGTCTTTCCGCCCCTTGTCCCACAGCCAGTGCGCCAGACGGTGGGTCTGGATGGCGTGGAACCCCTTGAAATACAACACTGGCTCGATGAACCGCACCGCGGCCGGATCGCGGTCAATCACCGCCGCCAGATCGGCGCGAATGGCCTGGGCGATGGACGCATCGGAATCGAGCGCCATGGCGTAGGCGCGCACGATCGCCTCCTCGCCAAGCAGGCGATGACCGAGGCGCGAGGCCACCCGGTGCACAATCGCCATCTCCAGCGAGGCGTGGTCCAGAATGGTGGCGCAGATCAGCGGCTCCATGTCCGGCTCGCGCGCAACGGCCGCTTCGGCCTCGTTGCGGACGTGTGTCCAGACCGGATCAAGCGGCGTGACCTTGTCCAGCGCCCTGCTATCATCACGCATTGTCGCAAGCGCCATCTGACTGACTCCCATCTGGCGAATATCCTGAAGCCAATTTCCGCAACCGGCAGGGGCTCAGGGGTGGGCAGCTTTAGCACGGAATGATAGCAGAACGGCAAAAATCCGCACCGGTTCCGGAACAGGCAATGAAATCATTCTCCCCGAAGTCATTCTCCTCCCCCACGCCCCGCCTGATCGCGGAAGCTTCTGACGGCGTCGGCGTCATCAGCATCAACAATCCGGAAAAGCGCAACGCGCTTGATCTGGCCATGTGGCGCGCCCTGCCCCAGCTCATAGCCGCCATGGCGACCGATGACGCCGTGCGGGTCATCGTGCTGCGCGGCGTCGGCGACAGCCCCTTCGCCTCCGGCGCCGATATCAGCGAATTCCGCACGTTGCGCGCCAGCGCCGCTGGCGGCAAGGCGTATGAGGAGTCGAACGAGGAGGCTTTCGCCGCCATCGCCGCCTGCCCGGTTCCGGTCATCGCCATGATGCGCGGTTTCTGCATGGGCGGCGGCGTCGGCATCGCCGCCGCCTGCGATCTGCGCGTGGCGGCGCAGGGCACGGTGTTCGGCGTGCCGGCAGCCCGCCTGGGCGTCGGCTATCCGCCAAAGGCCATGCGCCTTGTGGTGGCGGCGTTCGGCGACGCGGTGGCGCGCGACCTGTTCTTCACCGCCCGCCGCCTTGACGCCGCCGAAGCCAAGGCCCTGGGCGCCCTGCACCGCCTGTGGCCGGACGCCGACCTGGAAGCGGAAACCATGGCCATGGCCCGGGCCATCGCCGGCAATGCGCCGTTGGCCATGCGCTCGGCCAAGGCGTCGATCGCCGCCGCCAGCGGCCTGCCGGGCTCGGTGTCGGAAGCTGAACTCCTGGCCCTCGCCGGCGCCTGCTTCGACAGCGACGATTACGCGGAAGGCCGTGACGCTTTCCTGGAAAAGCGTCAGCCACAATTCCAGGGCCGGTAAGCCGCAGCCGGCGCCTGCAAATCCGGGTTCGCGGCCCGGTGAAAACGCCCCGGGGTTTCATTGCCCCGAAGCTGCGGGGGCGGCCAGGCGCCAGCGCGCGCCCCTGCCGGGGCTCGCATAGGGGCGATCAGTCGTGTGCAGTCGCCGGGGCCAGATCGACCAGCCGCAGTTCGGCCTGGTCGCGGCCGCCCCAGCTGTTGATGGTCAGCGCGCCGGCCACGTGCACCTGCTGGCCCTCATGGGCGAGCAGGGCGTCGCCCAGGGGCTGGCCCACGGCGCGGAACGCCACGCCGCCAATCTGCGCGCCATCGCCAGCCTTCAGCCGGTAGCGCAGATGCGCCGCGCCGACCGGCCGCACCTCCACCAGCCGGTGGCGCGGCAGGGCGAAGGTTGGCTCGGGGTTGCCCGCGCCATAGGGCCCCGCCCGCTCCAGCATGGCGATGAGCTCCGGCTGCGCCCCGCCGGCGGCCAGCGACCCGTCCAGCAGCAGTTCGGCCGCATGGGCGCCGACATCCTGGTCGGCCAGGGCCATTTCCAGGAATGCGGAGAACTCCGCCAGCTGCCCTGGCGCCAGGGTGACGCCGGCGGCCATGGCGTGGCCGCCGCCCTTCACCGCCACGCCGCTGTCCACCGCCCGCCGCACCAGCCGGCCAAGATCGATCCCGGGCACGGAGCGGCCGGAGCCGGTGGCCACCCCATCCTCACGCACGGCGAAAGCGAACGCTGGACGGGCAAACCGCTCCTTCAGCCGCGAGGCAATGAGGCCGACGACGCCCGGGTGCCACTCCGCCGAAGCCAGCGCCAGGGCGCCCTGATCCGGGTTCGCCATCAATTGCCGGTCGGCCCCGGCCGTCGCTTCCTCCACCGCCAGTTGCTCGATCGCCTGGCGCTGGCGGTTCAGCTCATCCAGCTCCATGGCGATGCGGGCGGCCTCGGCGGCGTCGGCGGTCATCATCAGCCGGGCGCCCAGCGCCGCATCGCCGATGCGCCCGCCGGCATTGATGCGCGGCCCCACCAGAAAGCCCATGTGCCAGGCGGCGGGCGGTCCCTTCAGATTGGCCACGTCGAGCAGCGCCGTCAGTCCGGGCCGGCGGCGCTGGCGCATCAGTTGCAGGCCCTGGCGCACGAAGGCGCGGTTGAGGCCGACCAGCGGCGCCACGTCCGCCACCGTCGCCAGCGCCACCAGATCGAGCCCGGCGAGCAGATCCGGCGCCTGACGGCCCTGCCAGTAACCCGCCTCGCGCAAAATCCGGTTCACCGCCACCAGGGTCAGCAGCACCACGCCGGCGGCGCACAGGTAACCGAGGCCAGAGAGATCGTCCTGGCGGTTGGGGTTCACCAGCGCCGTCACCTGCGGCAGCGTTTCTGGCGCCTGGTGGTGATCGAGCACCACCACGTCAAAGCCGACGCGGCGCGCGGTTTCGAACGCCTCATGGCTGGCCGTGCCGCAATCCACCGTCACCAGCAGGCTGGCGCCCTCGCTGCGCAGAAATGCGATGGCCTGGCTGTTGGGGCCGTAACCTTCCGTGATGCGGTCAGGAATATGCACGGCGTAAGGAACGCCGCAGAACGCCAGGAAATCGCCCAGCAGGGCCGATGAGCAGGCGCCGTCCACGTCATAATCGCCGAAGATGGCGACGCGCTCGCGCCGGCGGATGGCGTCGGCGATGCGGGCCGCCGCCCTGTCCATGTCCCGCAGCACCAGGGGGTCCGGCATCAGGTCGCGCAGCTTCGGCTCCAGAAAACCGGCGGCGTCGGCAAGCTGGACCTGACGGCCGGCCAGCACCCGCGACAGCGCGTCCGGCAACCCATGGGTCTGCGCCAGCGCCAGGGCCAGCTGCTCGTCCGGTCCGGCGCAGCGGCTGCGCCATGTCCGCCCCAGCGCCGAACGCCGCACGCCCAGCACAACCGCATCCGCTGCTTCACGCCCGGCGGTGGCGCAATCGCCGCTGCCCATCATGCACACTTCCCATGCGCGCCCTGCTTTCGATCAGGACGCAATCGTTTTCCGGTACTGGATAAAACCGGCGTTCTCCGCCACCGCGTCATACAACTGGCGCGCCGTGGCGTTGCTCTCGTGGGTAAGCCAGTAAACCCGCGTCGCCCCCGCCGCCTGCGCCGCGGCGTAGACAGCTTCGATGAGGGCCCGGCCGACGCCGCGGCCGCGCGCTTCTGGCGCGGTGAACAGGTCCTCCAGATAGCAATAGCTGGAGGCGGTCCACGTCGCCCGGTGAAACACGTAATTGACGATGCCCCATATCGCGCCGTCGGCTTCAGCCACCAGGCAATGCACCGGCTCGGCCGCGTCCAGCAGCCGCCGCCAGGTCAGATCCGTGACATCTGGCGGCAGGTCGGTCTGGTAGAACGCCAGATAGCCGGCCCACAGGGCGCGCCAGCTGGCTTCGTCGTGCGCGGCAACAGGTCTTGTGCGAATCTGCATGAAGGCCTCCCCTGCGCCCGACAGCATGCCGCCTGCCCTGGCCTGAATCAAAAGGGGCGCCGCAGCGCCCCTTGTCCGCTCCGGCGCGCCGGATCTCAGGCTTCCATGTGGAACTTGCCGAGATCGCGATGCTCGGCGGTGATGCGGCGCACGGTGCCGGTGATCGAGCGGTAGACGATGGTCTCGGTCTCGATCACGTCCTTGCCGAAGCGCACGCCCTTCAGCAGCGCGCCGTCGGTGACGCCGGTGGCGGCCACGATCACGTCGCCGCTGGCCAGGTCCTTCATGTCGTAGATGCGGTCCGGGTCGGTCACGCCCATGCCGCGGGCGCGCTCGCGCTTCTCCTCGGTGTCGAGGATCAGGCGGCCCTGCATCTGGCCGCCGATGCAGCGCAGGGCGCCGGCGGCGAGCACGCCTTCAGGCGCGGCGCCAATGCCCATGTAGATGTCGATGCCGGTTTCTTCCGGGTTGGCGGTGTAGATGATGCCGGCCACGTCGCCGTCCGAGATCAGGCGCACGGCGGCGCCGGTGCTGCGGATGGCGGCGATCAGGTCGGCGTGGCGCGGACGGTCCAGCACCAGGGCGGTGATTTCGGACGGCGCGACGCCCTTGGCCTTCGCCAGGTTATGGATGTTGTCCTCGGGCTTCGCGTCGATGTGCACGACGCCCTGCGGATAGCCGGGGCCAATGGCGATCTTCTGCATATAGACGTCGGGGGCCGCCAGCAGCGTGCCGCCTTCCGCCATGGCCATCACGGCGATCGAGCCGGGCATGTCCTTGGCGCACAGGGTGGTGCCTTCCAGCGGGTCGACGGCGATGTCGACCTTCGGGCCGTTGGTGTTGCCCACCTTCTCGCCGATGAACAGCATCGGCGCCTCGTCGCGCTCACCTTCGCCGATCACCACCGTGCCGTCGATCGGCAGGCGGTTCAGCTCACGGCGCATGGCGTCGACGGCGGCCTGGTCGGCGGCCTTTTCATTACCATGGCCGCGCAGGCGGGCGGCGGCGACAGCGGCGCGCTCGGTCACGCGCACCAGCTCCATGGTCAGGATGCGCTCGATCAGTTTGCCCTGCGGAACGGTAATGTCGCTGCTCATGTCGTGATCTTCCCTGTCTCGTCTCGTGCGGCCGGCGCCTTTGCGGGAAGGCGCGCTGGGCCGCCGTCAGTTGCGCTCGATGCGGATAACCTGGGGCGACGAGCCGACGAAACCATCGGCGACCGCCTTCTGGAGCGCGCCGCGCACGGCGTCCTCCGTCGTATCATAGGTGATGAGGATGACGGGAACCTTGGCGCCCGACCGTCCGGTGGGATCGCGTTCGGCCGCCTTTGGCGAGCGACGCTGCACGATGGACTCCAGCGAAATGCCGGCCTCGGCCATGCGCGACACCACCGAAGCGGCGGCGCCCGGCTTGTCCAGCAGGTTGACGCGCACATAGTAGCCGCCGGGATGATCCTTCACCGGCGCCCGCTCCATGTGCTGCAGATCGCCAGCCGGCGCGGCGAACACCGGGCCGCGACTGCCCGCCTGGGCGATGTCGACGATATCGGCGATCACCGAGGAGGCGGTGGCGTCGCCGCCGGCGCCAGGGCCCACCAGGGTCAGCTCACCGACCGCATTGGCGTCGATATTGACCGCGTTGGTGACGCCCATCACCCGCGCCAGCGGCTGGGTTTTCTCGACCATGGTCGGGCAGACGCGCTGCTCGACGCCATCGGCGGTGCGCACGGCTACGCCCAGCAACTTGATGCGATAGCCGAGGCGGTTGGCCATGCGGATGTCGATCTGCTTGATGGAGCGGATGCCCTCCACCCGCACGGCGTCGGCGTCGATGCGGCCGCCAAAGGCGAGGCTGGCGAGGATCGCCAGCTTGTGGGCGGTGTCGTGCCCATCCACGTCGAAGGTGGGATCGGCTTCGGCGTAACCGAGCTTCTGCGCCTCGGCGAGGCACTTCTCGAACGACAGGTTGTCCTGCTCCATCCGGCTGAGGATGTAATTGCAGGTGCCGTTCAGGATGCCGGCGATCTGGGTGATCTCGTTGCCGACCAGCGACTCGCGCACGGTCTTGATCACCGGGATGCCGCCCGCCACCGCCGCCTCGAAGGCCAGCGCCGCGCCGCGTCGCTCGGCCTCCACGGCCAGGTCCATGCCGTGCGCGGCCAACAACGCCTTGTTGGCGGTGACCACATGTACGCCGCGCGCCAGGGCGGCTTCCACCGTGGCTTTCGCGGGCCCATCAGAGCCGCCAATGAGTTCGACCACGCAGTCGACCTCCGCCTCCCGCGCCAGGGCGACCGGATCGTCAAACCACGTGTACCCGGACAGGTCAACGCCGCGATCACGCGTGCGGTCGCGCGCCGAAACCGCCACCACATCAATGGGACGGCCCGCAACGAGGCCCAGCGCCGCCCGGCGCTGCGCCAGCAGTCGAAGCAACGACGCGCCCACGGTGCCGAGGCCCGCGACGCCAATCCGGAGAGGAGTCTTCATAATGGTGCGGATCGCATGGCCCATCGCATCCTGTCAATCGACAGAACGTCCCGCAGACGCCGTTGCACGGAAGACGGGCAAAAGAAACCGGGCCGGCAGGAGGCTGCCCGGAGCATCAGCGGCAGGAGGTGTAACGCGGCGCCATGGCGCCGCGCCGGCTCGCGGATGGCGAAGCGGTTCCGGTCGGAAAGCCACCCGCATGATGGGCCTGAAGCCTCCGGCGGCGCGCAGCCCGGTCACCCCGGGGAGCGCGCCCCATCATGCGAAACGGCGCGCCCTGATCCAGGCGCGCCGTGGTGAGCATACCCCTCTGATTGGGGACGCTGTTCCGGCCGATGTCAGCCGAACAGCAGCACGTCTTCCAGCGAGCACTGCTTCGCCGACGTTTCCGCAGGCTGGTGAGCGGCAGGCTCAGAAGCGGCGGGCGTCGCCGCCGGCGCGACCGGTCGGGCCGCCTTCGGCGCGGCGCGCTTCGCCGCCGGACGGGGCGTGCTGGCCGTCGGCATGGCCGCCATCATCTGGGCCGGGGAAGCGGCCTGGGCGGAGCCGGCCTGCTGCTGGCCCGACGCATTGACCAGCGCCGTGTACTGCGCCTCTGGCATCACCACGAGCCGCTCGCCGGTGAGGGCGACGATCGTACGAACCTGAGCCTGCATTGTACCTGTCCTCTATACGTCCACGGCGTTGTCCGCCGGGGCTCAAAAACCACGAATGCCGTAGCGGAATAAGTGCGCATCCGCACGCCCCGCCAACTCCGCCAGCAGTGTTGCCGGGCGGGAGTTAATCAAAATGGAATCCGTCGCTGGCTTCGCCCCGGTTATCACCGCTATCCGCGTCGCCGTCGTCTTCCACCGTCCCGGATCTCCGCGTGCCCGCGAGGATCGCAACGCCCGCCCGGTTCCCCTGAAACGGAGGACCTGCAACGGCTCGTCGTCGGAACCCTTTCAGTTCTAAGCTGGATCAGGGCCTTTCCGTGACAGCGATCAGGCAACAAGAAGATATGCGAATGCAATATAACCTTTGACTAATGACGTGTTAATTTTGCCATCGGGAAAGAAATATTCTGTAATAATTTTTGAACAACCTGGCCGCGCCAGCCCCGCCGAACGGCGCCCCACCCCCCAGGACGGATGCGCAGGCCACGGACGCCGCCGCCCGCCGGCGCCTCACAGCAGGACAAAAGTTCGTGAAAATACTTTAAAATCAATATATTGCAGCATGTCCAACCTGAAGAACCAGTCGCTGACCATCGCCCGGACCATCTGGCGCGCCAGCCATCGCCGCGCCCCCGGGCAGGCGATCCTTCCGGCGGCGCCCTCCTCCCAAAGTTGGATGACCCTGCCCAAAGCCATCGCGGCCCGACCGGAGATCCGGTCGGGCCGCGACAATCTGGACTGTGAACTGGTCTGTCCCCAGGGCGTCAGCCAGCCTTGTTCAGCGGCACGACGTTGTGCAGGTTATTTTCCGCCGCATCGAAGAACTTGCGGACATTACGCGCCGCCTGGCGGATGCGCTGCTCATTCTCGACAATGGCGATGCGCACGTGATCGTCGCCATACTCGCCAAAGCCAATGCCCGGCGCCACGGCGACAGACGCGTGCTCCACCAGCAGCTTCGAGAACTCCAGCGAACCGAGGTGCTGGAACTTCTCCGGGATCGGCACCCAGGCGAACATCGACGCGGTTGGGACCGGGATCTGCCAGCCGGCCCGGCCGAACGATTCCACCAGCGCATCGCGACGCTTGCGGTAGATGTCGCGCATCTCGCGGATGCAGTCGTCGGGACCGTTCAGCGCCGTGGTCGCCGCCACCTGGATCGGCGTGTAGGCGCCATAGTCCAGGTAGGATTTCACCCGCGTCAGCGCCGTGATCAGCCGCTCGTTGCCGACGGCGAAGCCCATGCGCCAGCCGGCCATGGAGAAGGTCTTGGACATGGAGGTGAACTCCACCGTCACGTCCATGGCCCCGTCCACCTCCAGCACGGACGGCGGCGGATTGTTGTCGTCGAAATAGACTTCCGAATAGGCCAGATCCGACAGCACGATCAGTTCATGCTTTTTGGCGAAGGCGATCAGATCCTTGTAGAAATCCAGCGACGCCACATAGGCGGTCGGGTTCGAGGGATAGCACACCACCACGGCGATCGGCTTCGGAATGGAGTGCTGCACCGCGCGCTCCAGCGCCGGAAAGAACGCCGGCGTCGGCTCGGCCGGAACCGAGCGGATGACGCCGCCGGCCATCAGAAAGCCGAAGGCATGGATCGGATAGCTCGGATTTGGCACCAGCACCACGTCGCCAGGGGCGGTGATGGCCTGGGCCATGTTGGCGAAGCCCTCCTTCGAACCCAGCGTGGCGACCACCTGGGTTTCCGGGTTCAGGGTGACGCCAAAGCGGCGCTTGTAATAGGCCGCCTGGGCCCGGCGCAGACCCGGAATGCCCTTGGAGGCGGAATAACGGTCGGTGCGGGGTTTGCCGATGGTTTCGACCAGCTTGTCGATCACATGCTTCGGCGTCGGCAGGTCCGGGTTACCCATGCCGAGGTCGATGATGTCCGCGCCCTGCGCGCGTGCTGCTGCCTTGGACCGGTTGACCTGTTCGAAAACGTAAGGGGGCAAGCGCTTGATGCGATGAAAATCGGTCATTGGTCCCAGGTCCCTATATCGGTCCTTTTCACGCGCCGGACAACGGTTCTGTCTGAGGGCTACAGGCGCGGAAGCTGTCGTGTGTAGCAAATCGCCAGCGCGGCGCCAGCAGTTTTGCGACGCGGGCAATTATTTCCGCCACAAGGGCATTTTGAAGACTGTATACGAAACCGGCCGTTCTGGCGAAAACACCCGGCGCGACGTCGGGACGCGCCGCTCGCGGAAAGCCAGCGCACTCCCTGGCTGGCGAACGGCGGAACCCCAGAGCCGCCAGCCCGTGGAGGGCCGGTTTCGCGGCCTCACTCGGCGGTTGCCGGCTCCGGCGGCGGCGCCTTGGCCGGGGTCGGCGCGGGGGTCTTGCCCGCCGCCTGCGCCTCGGCGCCCGCCGCGGCGTTGCTGGAGCGCGTCGCCTCCAGGCTCTTCTCCAGCGCCTTCACGTCATCGGGCTTGCGCGGCTCGCTGGGCCGCGCCGGAAGATCACGGGGAATCTTCATGTAAGCGGCGTCAGGCCGGCGCGCCGCGCCAACGAAATCGGCCGGCGGCGGCGTATCGGTGGCGAAACCCACCATCTTGGCCGCCGACTTCCCGGCCGAGCAGCCGCCCAGCGCCACGGCGCCGGCGACGAGCGCCGCAACGGCGGCGGCGCGGCCCACAGGACGCGCCTGGCGACGGATCTGGCGGTGATTCATGATGCGCATGGTTGCACGATACGCCCTGATTGCTGCCACGGGAACACGCGGGCGCCAGGGCGCCCGAACTGTCCTTAACAGCCAGTCATCAACAGAAGGTTCTGCACGGCGGCGCCCGAGGCGCCCTTGCCCAGGTTGTCGAGGCGCGCCACCAGCACCGCCTGCCGCGCCGCCTCATGGGCGAACACGAACAGTTGCAGCCTGTTGGTGTCGTTGAGCGCCTCCGGCTCCACCCGCCCGGCGCGGATCGCCGGATCATCCAGCGCCATCACCTCGACCTCGCCGCCCGCCGGATACCAGTCGGCCAGCGCCCTGTGCAGGTCTGCCGCCGTGGGCTTGCCCGGCAGGTCGTCCAGATGCAGCGGAACCGACACCAGCATGCCCTGGCGGAAATTGCCAACCGACGGCACGAACACCGGCCGCCGGCCGAGCCTGCCGTATTGCTGCAACTCCGGCAGGTGCTTGTGCGCCAGCGACAGGCCGTACAGCTCGAAGTTCGGCGCTGTCCCGTTCTCATAGGCTTCGATCATCGCCTTGCCGCCACCGGAATAGCCGCTGACCGCGTTGACCGAGATCGCCGTGTCCGGGCCGATATGCCCCGCCTCCACCAGCGGCCGCAGCAGGGCGACGCCGCCCGTCGGATAACAGCCGGGATTGGCGACGAAACGGGCTTTGGCGATGGCGTCGGCCTGCCCGGGGGCCAGCTCGGCAAAGCCATAAACCCAGCCGGGAGCGACCCGGTGCGCCGTCGAGGCGTCCAGCACCTTCGGGCCCCTGTCGCCCAGACCTTCAACCAGCGCCACGGTCTCCTTCGCCGCGTCGTCGGGCAGGCAGAGGATCACCACGTCGACTTCCGACAGCAGCTTCCGCTTGGCCTCCACGTCCTTGCGCTGTTCATGCGGAATGCTGCGCAGCGCGATCTGCGGCAGGCCGGCCAGCCGCTCGCGGATGCCAAGGCCCGTGGTGCCCGCCTCGCCGTCGATGAACACCACCGCGCGGCGCGCGCCGGCGCCTGTTGTGGCGGGGGTGCTGCTGGCCTTGGTGCTCATGGGATCACTCCTGTCGTGCGACAACGCTGTCGCCGCCACGCGGTACTCCAACCACGTGTAAAAACCAATACGGTCAGAATGCAACCGGATGATGCACCCTGATCCTGACCACATATGCAAAAAGGGCGGCCTGTGGGCCGCCCTTCCTGAAATCGCGTAACCACGCCCTGTCGGGCTGCGGCCGCCCGATCAGCGCTTCGAGAACTGGAAGCTGCGACGCGCCTTGGCGCGGCCGTACTTCTTGCGCTCGACGACGCGGCTGTCGCGGGTCAGGAAGCCTTCCTTCTTTAGGATGGCGCGCAGCTCCGGCTCGAAATAGGTCAGGGCCTTGGACAGGCCGTGGCGCACGGCGCCAGCCTGGCCGGACAGACCGCCGCCAGCGACGGTGACCGTGACGTCGAACTGGTCAACGCGATTGGTCAGCTCGAGCGGCTGGTTCAGGATCATGCGCAGCACCGGACGGGCGAAGTAAACTTCAACCGGGCGCTCGTTGATGACGATCTTGCCGGAACCCGGCTTGATGTACACGCGGGCCACGGCGTCCTTGCGCTTGCCGGTGGCGTAAGCGCGATTCAGGGCGTCGACCTTGCGGACGTGCACGGGAGCTTCATTGGCGACGGCGGCGTTGGCCTGGCCAAGATCTGCGAGGCTCTGGAGGGTTTCAGCCATGATCAGGCGCTCCTCGAGTTCTTGGAATTGAGGGCGGCGACGTCCAGAGCTTCAGGCTGCTGGGCGGCGTGCGGGTGCTCGGCGCCGCCATAGACGCGGAGGTTGCCGAGGATCTGGCGGAACAGCGGGCCGCGCGGCAGCATGCGCTCGACGGCCTTCTCGACGACGCGCTCGGGGAAGCGGCCTTCGAGAATGAACTTCGCGGTGCGTTCCTTGATGCCGCCCGGATGGCCGGTGTGGTGGTAGTACACCTTGTTCTCGTACTTGCGGCCGGTCAGCACCACCTTGTCGGCGTTGATGACGATGACATTGTCGCCGCAGTCAACGTGGGGGGTGTAGGTGGGCTTGTGCTTGCCGCGCAGGCGCATGGCGATGATCGAAGCGAGGCGACCGACGACCAGACCTTCGGCGTCGATGAGCACCCACTTCTTTTCAACGTCGGCCGGCTTTGCCGAGTAGGTTTTCATGGATCTTGTCTCAACTTTCGCGGGACCTCGCGGCCCCTGACGATTGACGCGCGGAATTGGCGTGAAGCTGATGGAGCGCCATCAACTCCGGCCATCCGCGCGGGTTGGCTGGCGTTTAACCTGCGCGCCGCAAGGCGTCAAGCGACGCAAAAATGCGTGAATTGAAAAATATCATTATAATTCAACAGGTTATTTTATAAGGTATTATAATACCGCAATTTTGTTTCTGAACCGCCCGTCTCCATGGCCGTCCTGGCGTCCTGTCTTCCTGGCGTCCTGTCGCGGCGAAAACGCGGGCGCGTGCGGCCCGGACGCCCCGAAATGGCCAATGGGGCAGAATTCCATCATGACCCGCCGGAATCCTGCTCCTTGCCTTTGATATGGTGGGGTTGCCGGCGCGGATATGCGCAACCCTGCGCGAAGCTGCCCCCACCAGCGGCGCCTTACCGCGGCGGAATCGAATAGGTGCCGGTGGCGTGGCAGACCACATCGTCTTCGCCGTCAGAACGAATGAACACGTCGCCCACCGCCAGCCGCTTGCCCAGCTTCAGCAGCCGGCACTCGGCGATCAGGTCCTTCTGCGCCGGCTTGCGCAGGAAGTTGAACGACAGGTTGGTGGTCACCGCCAGCGTCACCGGGCCAACCGAGCCCATGATCGCCGCATATAAAGCCAGGTCCGCCAGGCCCATCATGGTCGGTCCCGATATGGTGCCGCCGGGACGCAGCTGGGAGGGATCGTAAATGCTGCGCACCGTGGCGGTGAGATAGCCCACATCCTCGATCCTGCGGGAATTCGTCCCGTCCCACATTTCCGGGAATTCCCGGCGCAGCGTCGCTTCCAGTTGCTCGCGGGTCATGACCGCCGCAGGCGTGATCGGTGCTCCCATTTACCCTTGTTCCTCCTGTTGTCAGGCGCCATACCTTGTCGCCTATTCGCTCCCGCCCCGCAATCGCGCCGGATTCAGCGGGAGCGCCCTTGCCGGCGCCGGCGTTTGCCGCTTTCCGGGAGCCAGCTTTTCTGGCGCCCGCGCGCCACGCCGGCGCGCCGCCATACGTTCGTGGAGCAGCAGACATGACCGCCCCCTCCCCAGCCCCTGTCGCAGCAGCGGACGCGCCGATGGTCCAGCGCGCGGATCATGACGGCTTCGCCGTGCTCACCCTGAACCGGCCGGCGAGCCGCAACGCCCTGTCCGACGCGATGATCGCCGCCCTCCAGAAACAGCTGGACGCCATCGCCACCGACGTCAGCCTGCGCGCCGTGGTCATCGCCGCCCACGGCCCGGCGTTCTGCGCCGGCCACGACCTCAAGGAAATCACCGGCCATCGCGACGACGCGGATCGCGGCCGGCGTTTCTTCGCCGACCTGATGGCGCGTTGCTCGGCCATGATGCAGACCATCGTCGCCCTGCCCGTTCCGGTGATCGCCGCCGTCGAGGGCGTCGCCACCGCCGCCGGCTGCCAGCTGGTCGCCAGCTGCGACCTGGCCGTGGCCGGAGCCAACGCCCGCTTCGCCACGCCAGGGGTCAATATCGGCCTGTTCTGCTCGACGCCGATGGTGGCCCTGTCGCGCAATGTCTCGCGCAAGCACGCCATGGAGATGTTGCTGACCGGCGAGATGATCGGCGCCGAAGACGCCGCCCGCATGGGCCTGGTCAATCAGGTCGCCCCTGCTGGCGAGGCGCTTGACGGCGCCTGCGCCTTCGCCGCCCGCATCGCCGCCAAGTCGCGCCTCACCCTGCGCACCGGCAAGCAGGCGTTTTACGAGCAGCTCGAAATGGGCCTGGCCGACGCCTACGACTACGCCGCCCGCGTCATGGTGGAGAACATGATGGCCCGCGACGCCGAAGAGGGTATTGGCGCCTTCGTCGAAAAGCGCCAACCGGTGTGGCGGGAGGCGTAAACGGCGTCACGGCTGTTTCGGCGGCAGCGCCATCACATGGGCCATGGCGGTCGACAGCAGGCGCTGGCGCACATCGCCGTCGCGCCAGGCGTCCTCTCCGGCCAGCACCCAGCCGCCCATGCGCCGCGCGCCGGCGCCCATCGGCCCGACGCCCGGCAGCGCCAGCATCTCCGCCTCCGCCGCCTTGCCGACCCGCGCCATCAGTCCAGGCTTGATGGCGGCGCAGAGCATGTTGCCCTCGACCATCCACGCCAGGCCGCCGAACATGCGTTTTTCGCCAAGCCATGGCAGGCCATCGAGCGCGGCGCGAATGTGGCGTTCAAGCTCCGGATCCCACGCCATCGCCTCTCCCCTGTCCGCCGGTCCACATGGGCGGCGATCAGCGCTCGCCGCTGTACTCCCGGCGCCGGCGCTCCAGCTCCTGGCTGTAGCGGCGCAGGGCGTAGGCTTCCGTGACATAACCCAGCACCCGGCGCGACAGGGGATCGTCCACCACCGGCAGGGTTTCGGTTTCCGCCCGCTCGAAAGCTTCCAGCACCTTCTCGACGCCCTGGCGCGGCGTCAGGAAAGCGTTGGGCGCGTGGCGCAGGTCCCGGACCAGGCTGATGGCGGCGATGCTGTCGTAGTCCGTGGCGTGCGCTTCCGGCACATAGACCACGCCGGCGTAGGCTCCGGCTTCGTCGGTGAGGAACACCTGGGCGGTGGAATCGATCGGGAACCGCTTGCGGAACGCCGCGATGGTCATGGTCTCGGCGGCGGTGCGCGCCTCGCGGCGCATCAGCTTCACCACCGTCAGGTCGCGCGCCCAGCCCACATCCATGGCGCTGCGGATGGTCTCGCCGCGCAGGTGCAGGCGCCAGGTGGAGAAGGAGTAGCCGAAGGTGCGGCGCACCAGCACCGTCGCCACGATCACCGACATCAGCACGGCGCTGGTCATCGACAGGTCGCCGGTCATGCCCAGCACCAGGAAGGTCATGGTCAGCGGCGCGCCGATCACCGCCGCCGCCAGCGAGGCCATGCCGACCAGCACGTAGACCACGCGGTCGCTGGCCAGGTGCGGCGCCAGGGCGAAATAGCTTTCGCCCACCAGGCCTCCGAACAGCACGCCGGTGAACAGCGACGTGAAGAACAGGCCGCCGCGAAACCCTGAACCGACCGAGATCGACGCCGCCAGCATCTTGCCCACCAGCAGGAACAGCAACAGCCCGACGCCATGCGCCGAACTGAAATAGACCTCCATGCCGCCGTGGCCGGCGCCGAGCACCGCCGGCGAGCCCAGCGCCAGCAGGCCAACGAACAGGCCGCCGATCGCCGGTCGCGCCCAGCGCGGCGCGTTGAGCCGCACGAAACCGGATTCCACCGTGGTGGCGGTTTTCATCAGCCCGACGCCCAGCCCGGCCGCCACGCATCCCATGGCGACGAAGATGACGTAGTCGCCGCCCGAGAACGACAGCGAGCCAACCAGCGGCGCGTGCGGCGAGGTGGTCAGCAACTCATGGACCAGGTTGGCCACCAGGGCGGCGACCATCACCGGCGCCAGCGTCGCCACGCTATAGCCGGCCAGCACCAGCTCGAAGGCATAGAAGGCGCCGGCAAGCGGCGCGTTGAAGGCGGCGGCGATGGCGGCGGCGGCGCCGCAGCCCACCAGGGTGCGCACGTCGACGCGGCGCAGGCGCAGCGCCCCCGCCAGCCAAGAGGCCGCGCCCGAGGCGGACTGGGTGTAACCGGCTTCAAGGCCAACCGAGGCGCCAGAGCCGCATGAGAGCACGGTGCCGCCCGTCAGCAGCAGGGAGTCGGTCAGCGACATGCGCCCGCCGTAAAGCGCGTTGGCCTCGATGGGGTCCACGGCCTCGCGCTTGCGCCAGGCGCGGATGCCAATGGTGGTCAGGCCAACCACCAGCCCGCCAAGCAGTGGCCCTAGCACCGTCCGCCACGGGTCCAGCGTCTCCTGGGCGCTGAGCCGCTCGCCGGAGGGCAGCGCATAGATGAGTTCGTGCATCCACTGCGCCAGCGCATTGATGCCGAACACGCCGACGCCGGCCACCAGACCGATCAGCGCGCCGAGGATCAGCGGCGACAGTTCGTCCGCCCGCACGAACGAGCGCCAGCGCCGGCCAACAAGCACCCGCACCGCCCGGACGCGGCGGCGCGGCGTCCAGCGGGCTGGAGCCGGAGTCGACCTTGCTGTTTCGCTCGCAGTCATGTCCAATCCCCGGCGGCGCCCGCCCGCTATCCCCGCATGTCAGGTCCCGCATGTCAGGTCCCGCATGCCAGCCCCGCATGTCAGGGCCTGCATGTCAGGCCAACGCCAGCATGGCGCAGGGTTTACAGCTCCCGCCCATCTGTACGCAGCGTAACCCGAATCCGGCAATCCGGCTGTTTGCGCCAGAACACTTGCTTCCGCGGGCCATATAGATGGTATGAGGCAAGCACGTTCATTTTTTGTTGTCGCCGGCCGCCTGCGCGTCGCCTGGCGCAGGAGGAAGAAGCCATGACCCGGCATCCTGGCGATGCGTCCGCCGCCGTGTCCCCGCCAGAAGCGTCGCCGGCGCCCCCTGGCGCGGACGCCGACCGCCACGCGACCTATTCGGATGACCTGATCCGCTCCATTATGACGGACGTGAAATCCATCGCCATCGTCGGCGCCTCCAGCAATACGGTGCGCCCGAGCTGGATTGTCACCAATTACA
>Ga0180216_1000427_pt1 | contig 45506 bp, 42 predicted proteins | sample eDN3rd37CBELigMG_FD_128879 | JGI IMG/M metagenome (GOLD analysis project Ga0180216, IMG submission 128879) | Enriched Miracle-Growth compost microbial communities from Emeryville, California, USA - eDNA 3rd pass 37_C BE-Lig MG (version 2)... ...
GCGGCGGTGTCGTTGTGGGCCAACCGCCTCGAAGGCTCCGTCGTCGCGATAGGCAATGCCCCGACGGCCCTGTTCCATCTGCTCGAGATGCTCGACGACGGCGCCCCGCGACCGGCCGCGATCGTCGGTGTTCCCGTCGGGTTCATCGGCGCCGCGGAGTCGAAGGAGGCGCTGCTCGACCATCCGCTGCAGATCCCCCATCTGGTGGTGCGGGGGCGCCGCGGCGGGTCGGCGATGGCGTCGTCCGCGATCAATGCACTTGCCCAGGAGAAGGAATGAGCGACACGATGCCAGGCAGGTTCTACGGCGTGGGCCTCGGTCCCGGTGATCCCGAACTCATCACACGCAAGGCCGCGCGGCTGATCGCCGAGGCCGACGTGCTCGCCTACTACTCCGGTACGCACGGCCGCTCCATCGCCCGATCGATCGCCGCCGATCTGATCCCGGACGGCGTGATCGAGGAACTGCTGGTGTACCCGGTGACGACGGGCACCACCGATCACCCGGGCGGCTACGACGGTGCGATCGCCGATTTCTACGACGAGTCCGCCGCCCGGTTGGCCGTCCACCTCGACGCGGGACGCACTGTCGTCGTGCTCTGCGAGGGCGACCCTCTGTTCTACGGCTCGTACATGTACCTGCACGACCGCCTCGCTCCGCGATACCCGACGGAAGTGGTGCCAGGGGTGACCTCGGTGTCCGCCGCCTCTGCTGCAGCCGCCGAACCGATGGTGCGGCGCACCGACGTCCTCACCATCCTGCCCGGCACACTGCCCGCCCCGGAGCTCGCACGGCGACTCGCCGACACCGATGGTGCGGCGATCATGAAGCTGGGCAGGACGTTTCCCGCCGTCCGGGAAGCTCTCGCCCAGTCCGGTCGCCTCGACGACGCCGTCTACGTCGAACGCGCGTCGATGGATCGGCAACGCATCCTCCCGGTCGCCGAGGTCGATGCCGACGCGGTGCCGTACTTCTCGGTGATCCTCACCGCTGGTGACCGCTCGCCGAGGAATCGGACGGTCGCCGACCGATCACGGCCGTCCGTCTCGGCCGAGGCGACACACCCGGACGCGAACGAATTGCTCGTCGTCGGGTTGGGCCCGGCGGACGAGAAATGGTTGACCCCCGAGGCCGCCGACGCACTCGCACAGGTCGATCACGTCGTCGGATACGGACCGTATGTCGATCGCGTCCCGGTGCGTCCCGGCCTGCACCGTCATTCCAGCGGCAACACCGTCGAGGTCGACCGTGCGCGATTCGCTCTCGACCTTGCGCTGTCGGGCGAGAAGGTCGCGGTGGTCTCCGGTGGTGACGCCGGGGTGTTCGGGATGGCGTCGGCGGTCTTCGAGGCCGCGCAGGACGGTGCGTACGCATCGGTGCCGATCCGCGTCCTGCCGGGTGTCTCCGCGGTGCAGGCCGTGGCGGCGCGTGCCGGCGCCCCGATCGGCGGCGACTTCGCGGTGATGAGCCTGTCGGATCGACTCAAGCCGTGGGACGTGATCGAGAAGCGGTTGGCCGCGGTGTCCGAGGCCGATCTCGTCCTGGGTATCTACAACCCGGCGTCCCGGTCTCGGACGACGCAGGTTGCGGACGCGAGAACGGTACTGTTGAAGCATCGTCCGGCCGACACCGTCGTCGTGATCGGACGCGACGTGGGACGGCCGGGCGAGTCGCTCGAGGTCACGACACTCGAGAAACTCGATCCGGCGAGCATCGACATGAAATGCCTGCTCATCGTCGGCGCTGCAGGCACCTCCGTGATGCCTTCGGGTGCGGTATGGACGAAACGATCGGTCGACGGTCAGAGTGCGGGATCGTCGACGACCGACTGGACGAGCCGGCCGTAGGTCTCGATCAACGTCTCGCTGGGCATCTCGTCGGGCGGCAGCAACTCGAACGTCCTCAGGCTGCCCGCCAGCCCCAGCAGGAGGGTGACGACCATCTGCGGGCGCACCAGCGCCGCGGAGTCATCCCCGATCAGTGCCGCGATCCGGGCGACGACCCGCTCGTTCGTCCGTGCGCGGGCCACAGCCGGATCCGCCGCCTCACGGATCAGGAAGGGTGCCATCGCCCAGAAGTCGTAGTCGTCCGAATCCCGTCGCTCGACAACCGCACGCACCATCCGGTACCCGACCGGCTCGTCGTGACGGGTGGCCTCGGCGAGTCCGGGCGAGTCCGGAGCTGCCGCCTGGAAGAGCTCGGCCTTGCTGCCGGTCAGTTTCATCACGAGAGCCGGTGAGACACCGGCTGCTTCGGCGACGTCCCTGATCGTGGTGCCGTTGAATCCGCGCTCGGCGAACAGCGGTCGTGCGGCGTCGAGGATGACGTCGCGGGTGGTTCGCTCGGTCACCTAGGCCTTCGCCTCCACGGATGCGTCCGCGACGCTCGTCGTCGACGGTCGATGCCTCGGAAGGAACATGGCTGCCAGGCTAGCGGAGAACGTCGCGGCGCCGGCGATCCCGAACATCGCCACGAAGGCGCTGTGGGCCGGGAAGACCGTCCCGGCGACTTCCATGGTGAGTCCGGCGACCAGTGCCGCGACCACCGCGCTCATGCTCGACGATCCGATCGTCCTCAACAGGCTGTTGAGTCCGTTGGCCGCTGCGGTCTCCGAGAGCGGGACGGCACCCATGATCAACGCCGGCATGGTCGCGAAGGCCATCGCGTTACCGATGCTGACGAGGACGCTCCCGATGACGATGGGTGCGACGGTGTCGTCGAAGACCATGCGGAATCCGTAAGCCACGGTCATGAGCAGTCCTGCGGCGAACAGAGTGGTGCGGCCGCCGAATCGTGCGGTCAGGCGCGCCGACAGCGGGGATACGACGAGCATCGTGAGTCCGCCCGGAACCATGCACAGACCCGCGGTCGCCGCGCTGAGACCGAATCCGAAGCCGGTGATCTCGGGGAGCTGCAGTTGCTGTGTGGTGGAGAGGGTGTTCGCGTACGCCGCGAACCCGACGAAGAGCCCGGCGATGTTGGTGAGCAGTACAGGCCGATGCGATGAGACGCGCAGATCCACCATGGGGACGGGAACGCGCAGTTCGTACGGGACCCAGACGGCGAGGACGACGGCGGCCGCCCCGAGGCTGACGAGGGTCTGCGGACTCGACCAGCCCCACACCGGACCCTTCGAGATCCCGAGCAGCAGTGCCACGAGCGCGAGGGACAGCAGCACTGCGCCGACGAGGTCGAAGCGGCCCCGGGTGCCCGATGCGCCTGCCGGAACCGTGACGAGGATGCCGATCAACAGGAGCACACCAGCAGCCGCCGAGACGTAGAAGACCGAGGCCCATCCCAGGGTGTCGTAGAGAACGCCCGCTGCCGGTAGACCAAGTGCCCCGCCGATGCCCATCGTGGCGCTGGTCAGCGCCACCGCGCCCGCGACCTTCTCGCGGGGCAGCAGGTCGCGCAGCACGGCCATGGCCACCGGGATGAGCGCCGAGGAGAAGCCCTGTAGTGCGCGGCCGACGAGGACGGCGAGGTAGCTCCCGCCGAGCGCGGCGATGAGCGATCCCACGACCATCATCGCCAGCGACAGCACCATCATCCGGCGCTTGCCGAACATGTCCGCCGAGCGGGAGACGATGGGCGTCGCCACCGCTCCGGTCAGCAGCGTGATGGTGACCAGCCAGGTCGCGGCGCCGGCCGAGACGTCGAGGATCTCCGGGAAGTCCGGGAGCAGCGGAATGACCAGCGTGGTCTGCAGAGCCGCCACCAGACCCGCCAGGCTCAGCAGCGTCGTGATCGTCGTACTCGATGCCGGTGTTCTTCGTCCCATGTCCCCATCTCCGTTGCCACCCGCGGGGTGAACGCCGTTCACCCCCTGATCGAGTGAACGGTGTTCACCCCCGGGTTGTCAACAGGTTCGCGCGGTGGAACGGGGTTCGCCCCTGCTGCAACCGGGGCGAACCCCGGTTCGGCGCGCAAGGATGGAGCTATCCGAGATCGTGTCGCTCGCGGGCGGGGTCGTAGAGGTGTGAGCAGGCGACGTCCGGCCGTTCACGCACACCGAGAGCGTGTCCGACGACGATCACCGCGGTGTGCTTCAGGCCCGCCGCCTCGACGCCGTCGGCGATGTCGGTGAGGGTGCCCCGCAGCACGACCTGGTTCGGCCGCGACGCGAACGCGACCACCGCGACGGGGCAATCGGCGCCGTATTCGACAGCGAGTTCCTCGGCCAGGACGCGGATGCGGGTGATCGCCAGGTGCAGGACGAGACTCGCCCGGATCCCCGCGACCCGCGCCAGCGCCTCGGTGTCGGGCATCGCCGTCGATCGGGCCTGGGTGCGGGTGAGCACGACCGTCTGCACGAGTTCGGGGACGGTCAGCTCGGTACCCAGTGCCGCGGCCGCCGCGGCGTAGGCGGGCACACCGGGTGTGACGTCCCAGGGCACGCCCGCGGCGTCGAGTCGTCGCGTCTGCTCGGTGAGCGCGGAGTACAGCGACGGGTCGCCGGAGCACAGCCGCACCGCATCGAGGCCGCGCCGGTGTGCGTCGACGAGATGCGCGGTGATCTCGTCGATGTCCAGGTGCTGCGTGTCGATCAGTTCGGCGTCGTCACGACAGTGCGAGAGGGTCTCGGCATCGAGATAGGTACCGGCATACAGCACCACCGGGACCTCGCGGAGCAGGTTCACCGCTCGCAGGGTGAGCAGGTCGGCCGCTCCGGGTCCGGATCCGACGAAATGGACGGTCATCGTTCGCCTTTCACTGCGCTCCATTGCACGATCGGTCGCTGTGCACGCCAGCCGGTGAACGTTCCGATGGGATCTGCGTGTTCGACGGACAGACGCGTGAGTTCACCACCGTGCGTCTTCCACCACTGCACGAGGACGGACTCGGTCTCCAGGGTCACCGCATGCGCGACCAGCCTACCGCCGGGAAGCAATGCTTCCCAACAGGTGTCGAGCACACTGTCACGACTTCCTCCCCCACCGACGAAGATCGCGTGGGGTGTCCCGAGACCGGAGAGCGCCTCGGGGGCTGCGCCTCGAACGACATGCACGGTCGACGGCACACCCAACGCGGCAGCGTTGCGTTCGATCGCACCGGCACGCCGTTCGTCCTTCTCGATCGCGAACGTGCGGCAACGGGGATCCGCGCGCGCCCATTCGATTCCGACGGACCCGGCACCCGCACCGACGTCCCACAGCAACTCCCCCGGTCGCGGTGCGAGCGCGCACACGGCCGCGAGACGTACTGTTCGCTTGCTGAGTTGTCCGTCGTGTTCGAACAGGGAGTCGTCGAGACCGGGCAGCACCGACAACCCGGCAGGTCCGTCGACCTCGATGCACAGCAGACTCAAGGACCGGACGCCCGTATCGGTCAGATGGGCCGCCTTCGCATCGATCCGGGACTCGTCCGCCGCACCGAGATGCGACAACACCGCGACCCGTGAGTTCCCGAAACCGGCGGCCTTCAGGAGCGTCGCAACATCCGCGACACGTGCACCGTCGACGAGGACGACGAGTTTGCGTCCGCGCGTCAGAACTCGGCGCAGAGCGTCGATCTCGCGCCCCACGACGGTCACCGTCTCGCACTCCTCCGCGGACCAACCCATGCGTGCGCGGGCCAGTGCCACCGACGAGACCGCCGGGATCACCTCCACGGCGTCGCCTCCGAGGCGCCGGATCAGTGTGGTGCCGATTCCGGAGACCAGCGGATCACCGGACGCGAGCGCGACGACGTCCTTGCCGGCGTGCCGGTCGAGGAGGTCGTCGAGCCCGGACAGGAGCGGCGACGGCCACTCCTCGCGCACCGCTCCGCAGGCAGGAACCAGATCGAGGTGGCGCCGGCCGCCGAGCAGGACCTCGGCTGCGAGAATCCGCTCCCGGACGGTGGACGGCACACCGGACCATCCGTCCGCCCCGATTCCGACAACGGTGATGCCTGTCGTCTGTCGCATCGGTCCCATGGCGGTGAACCATAGCCCAGGCACGGCGGCTACACTCGGCCGCGGCAAGGCAATCGAAGGTGCCCCTCACGGGGATAATCGGGAAGCCGGTGAGAATCCGGCACAGGCCCGCTGCGGTGACCCGGGAGTCGTCGATCATGCGCATCCGCGCAGCCACTGGACCGTCCGGTCCGGGAAGGCGATCGCACGGCGTCCGACCGGGAAGTCCGAATACCGGCCTTCGAACAGCTTGCCGCGAAGAACATCCCAGCGGGAGCCTGTGGAGGTCGAAGTGCATGTGTATCCGTTCGGCGCGGTGGTCGGTTCCGACGACCTCGCGCTGGCCCTGACCCTGTGTGCGGTGTCGCCGTCGATCGGCGGTGTGCTGGTGCGTGGAGAGAAGGGCACCGCGAAATCGACGACGGTGCGTGCCCACGCCGCACTGTTGCCGCCGGTCACCGTCGTGGACGAGTGCCGGTTCTCGTGCGATCCGGACGCTCCCGATCCGTCCTGTCCGGACGGTCCTCATCCGGCCGATACGGTCTCGCATGTCCGGCCGGTTCGGCTGGTGGAACTGCCCGTCGGCGCGGCGGAGGATCGCGTCACGGGAGCGTTGCATCTCGGCAAGGCGCTGGCCGACCGCACGGCCGAATACGAGCCCGGTCTTCTGGCCCTGGCCCACCGCGGTGTGCTGTACGTCGACGAGGTCAATCTCCTGCACGACCACCTGGTCGACCTGCTGCTCGACGCCGCGGCGATGGGTCGCTCGACCGTCGAACGTGACGGGGTCTCCGTCGAGCACGCCTCCCGATTCGTGCTGGTCGGGACGATGAATCCCGAGGAGGGTGAGCTTCGCCCGCAGTTGCTCGACCGCTTCGGACTCGCGGTGGACGTGGCCGCGCCGCGCGACCCGCACGTGCGCGCCGAGATCGTGCGGCGGCGTATGGCCTTCGACGCCGACCCGGCCGGATTCACCGCGCGGTGGGCGGAGCGCGATGCCGAGTGGTCGCGCCGCGTCGTCTCCGCCCGTGAACTCGCCGCACAGGTCGTGCTGAGCGACGACGCGCTGGTCTCGATCGCCGAGGTGTGCGCGGCCTTCGACGTGGACGGCATGCGCGCCGATCTGGTCACCGCCCGCACGGCGATCGCACACGCGGCCTGGCACGACCGCCGCGAGGTGACACGTGAGGACATTGCGGCAGCGGCCCGACTCGCCCTGCCGCACCGTCGGCGCCGCAACCCCTTCGACGCCCCCACCAGCAGCGACGATCTGCTCGACGAACTGCTCGGCGGAGACGATCCCGATCCCGGCCCCGACGACGATCCCGGTGGTGGCGAGAGCGCACCCGACGACTCGGCGGCGGAAACGTCCTCCGGCTCGGGTGATCGGTCGTCCACCGGCCTGGCATCAGCATCGGATCCGTTTCGCGCCACAGTGTTCTCCGTCGATCGGGTCGGGCGCGGAGCGGCCGGTCGCCGGTCGCGGGCGGTCACCACGATCGGCCGCACCGTAGGCAGTCGCCGAGGCGATTCCGGTCCCGTCCACCTCCCCGCCACGATCCGCGCGACCGCCTTCGCCGATCGGGATCGGCAGGTGCGCCGCAAGATCATCGAAGGTCGTGAGACCAATCTCGTCCTGCTCTGCGTCGACGCATCCGGGTCGATGGCCGCACGCAACCGGATGGTGCAGGTCAAGACCGCTGTCCTGTCGTTGCTGCTCGACGCCTACCGCCGTCGCGACACCGTCGGCCTCGTGACCTTCCGGGGAACCGGCGCGACCCTCGCACTCCCGCCGACGAATTCGGTGGACGTGGCCGCCGCACGACTACGAGAACTCCCCGCCGGTGGGCGGACCCCACTGGCCGAGGGCCTGATCGAAGCGGCCGCCACCATACGGCGCCATTCGCTGCGGGATCCACGTCGACGCGCCCTGCTCGTCGTGGTCACCGACGGTCGCGCCACCGCCGGACCGAACGCTGTGCAGCGCTCGCTCGACGCCGCAGACGCCATTGCCGCACACGGGATCTCCTCCGTGGTAGTGGATTCCGAGACGGGCCGGTTCCGGATGGGTCTGGCAGCCCGTTTGGCCGAACACCTCGGCGCCGAATACGTGCCCGTCGGCGAGGTCGATGCCGACGCACTGACCGGAATCGTTCGGGAGAGGGCCGCCTGATGCCGAAGGGACAACCCACCGTCGTACCCGACGACGGTCTCACGACTCGCCAGCGCCGCAACCGGCCGCTGCTGATGGTCAACACCGGCGACGGAAAAGGCAAGTCCACGGCCGCTTTCGGTCTCGCGCTGCGGGGCTGGAACCAGGGTTGGTCGGTCGCCGTCTTCCAGTTCGTCAAGTCCGCCAAGTGGCGGCTCGGCGAGCAGACCGCTTTCGAGACCCTGGCCGATCTGCACGACGAGCGCGGCACCGGTGGGCCGATCGAGTGGCACAAGATGGGTTCCGGCTGGTCGTGGTCGCGTAAGGACGGCACCGAGGAGGACCACGCCGCCGATGCCCTCGCCGGGTGGCGCGAGATCCAGAGACGCCTCGCCGCGGAGCAGCACGGCCTGTACGTGCTGGACGAGTTCACCTATCCGATCGCCTGGGGCTGGGTCGACATCGACGAGGTCGTCGATACGCTGACCTCACGGCCGGGACGCCAGCACGTCATGATCACGGGGCGGCGGGCGCACCCGAAACTCGTCGAGGTCGCCGACCTGGTGACGGAGATGACGAAGGTCAAGCATCCGATGGATGCGGGACAGAAGGGCCAGCGAGGGATCGAGTGGTGAGAGTTCCACGTGTAGTCGTCGCCGCACCGGGATCCGGGCACGGGAAGACCACCGTCGCCACGGGTCTCATGGCGGCACTGCGCCGCGCCGGCCACATCGTGTCGGGCCACAAGATCGGTCCCGACTACATCGATCCCGGCTACCACTCGCTCGCCACCGGCCGACCCGGCCGCAACCTCGACCCGCATCTCGTCGGCGAGGATCTCGTCGCGCCCCTGTTCCTGCACGGCGCCGCCGGCGCGGACATCGCCGTGATCGAGGGTGTCATGGGGTTGTACGACGGGATGATCGGCACCGACGGGTACGCGTCCACCGCCCACACCGCGGCCCTGCTGTCCGCACCGGTGATCCTCGTCGTCGACGTCTCGCACGCCTCCCGGTCGATCGCGGCGATCGTGCACGGCATGGCGTCCTACGACCGCGGCACGCGGATCGCCGGCGTGATCCTGAACAAGGCCGGATCGCAGCGACATTCGGACGAGGTGATCCGCGCACTCGAACCGACCGGCATCCCGGTGATCGGCGTGCTCGGCCGCGACGACGGCATCACCGTTCCGTCGCGCCATCTCGGCCTGGTGCCCGCCGAGGAACGCGACGAAGCAACTGCGCAGGTGGATCGGCTCGCCGTGCGGATCGCCGAGCGCATCGATCTCACCGAGATCCTCGGTATCGCCTCGGCAGCACCCGACCTGCCGGCAACACCGTGGTCACCGGGCACGCCCACCGAGGACGGACCCGTGATCGCCGTCGCCGGAGGCCGCGCCTTCACCTTCCGCTACACCGAGACCGAAGAACTTCTGCGCGCACACGGATGCCGACCGGTGTCGTTCGATCCTCTGCGCGACGGACGGCTGCCTGCCGGCACCGCGGGGATCTATCTCGGCGGCGGGTTCCCCGAGGTGCATGCCGCCGACCTCGCCGCGAATCTCCCCCTGCGCGCGCACCTGCGCGCCGCGATCGCGGCGGGAGTTCCGACCGTCGCCGAGTGCGCCGGTCTGCTCTATCTGGGGCGGGAGGTCGACGGGCACGAGATGGTCGGCGCCCTCGACACCTCGGCACGGATGACGCCGCGCCTGACCCTCGGCTACCGCACCGCGATCGCACCGCAGGACACCCTGCTCGCCCCCGCCGGCACCCGCGTCACCGGCCACGAATTCCACCGCACCGCGATCGATCCCGGTTCGTCTCCCGCGTGGCTGCTCGACGGCCGGCCGGACGGCGTCGCGACCGCGACGGTGCACGCGTCGTACCTGCACACGCACTGGGCGGGACATCCCGATCTCGCTCGACGTTTCGCGGACGCCGCGCGGGCGGCGGAGCCCGCACCCGAACCCACTTCGGCACCGGCACGTCGTCGAACACACGAACCCGACCTGCACCATCACGGCGACCGTGACGCGACCGAAGGGCTGGTCGACCTCGCCGTCAACGTCTCTCGTCGACCGCGACCGGCATGGCTCGACGACGCCCTGCGTGCCTCGCTGGACGATCTCGCCCGGTATCCCGACCCGAGCGATGCACGCGCCACCCTCGCCGATCGTCACGGCCGCAGCAACGACGAGGTCCTCCCGACGTCCGGGGGCGCAGAAGCGTTCACGCTGGTCGCCAGGGCCCGAGCGTGGCGGAAGCCGGTGGTGGTGCATCCGCAGTTCACCGAACCCGAGGCGGCACTGCTGGCCGCCGGGCATCGCGTCACGCGGGTCGTGTTGCGCCGCGACGACGGGTTCGTCCTCGATCCGGGTACGGTCCCGGAGGATGCCGACCTGGTGATCGTCGGCAATCCGACGAATCCCACCTCGGTCCTGCACCCGGCCGACACGCTCCTGGCGCTGACCCGGCCGGGACGGGTGGTCGTGGTCGACGAGGCGTTCATGGACGCCGTTGCCGGCGAAACCGAATCGTTGACGGGACGATTCGTCCCGGGACTGGTGGTGCTGCGGTCGCTCACCAAGACGTGGGCGATCCCGGGCCTACGAGCCGGATACGTGGTCGGCGACGCCGCAGTGCTCGTGGATCTCGCCGCGCAGCAACCGCCCTGGTCGGTGTCCACTCCCGCAGCGGCCGCGATGATCGCGTGTGCATCCGGTCGCGCAGTATGCGAGACCGACGTGATCGCGCGGAAGATCGCCACCGACAGGGCGGTTCTCGTCGACGCCCTCACCGGACTCGGGATCCGCCTGGTCTCCCCCGCGACGGCCCCGTTCGTGCTGGCGTCCGTTCCCGAAGGAACGCGGGAAAGATTGCAGGAGAAGGGCTTCGCACTGCGTCGCGGCGACACCTTTCCCGGTCTCGGTGACGACTGGGTGCGGATCGCGGTGCGCGACGCGGCGACCACGGCGGCACTCGTCGAGGCGTGGAGAACGATCCTGTGAAGCACAGGGCACTCGGACTGGCGCTCGGCTACGCCGCCGACCAACTCGTCGGCGACCCGCAGCGGTGGCATCCCGTGAGCGGCTTCGGGAAGTTGGCGCGCGCCGCCGAGGGCCGGTTGTATGCCGACCACCGCGCCGCCGGGGTGGTGTTCACCTCACTGCTGGTCGGCTCTGCCGGAGCGCTGGGATACGTCGCCGACCGCGCGACCCGCCGTCGCCCGGTACTGTCCATCGCGGTCACGGCGCTGACCACATGGACCGTGCTCGGCGGCCGCTCCCTCGGATTCGAGGCCCGGACGATCGACGCCCAACTCCGCGACGGTGATCTCGCCGCGGCGCGGCGGCAGGTGACCCACCTGGTGGGCCGTGACCCGTCTCGGCTCGACGAGAACGGGATCGCCCGCGCCACGATCGAGTCGGTCGCCGAGAACACCTCCGACGCCGTCGTCGCGCCGCTGTGGTGGGGTGCGATCCTCGGCCCCGCCGGTCTGCTCGGCTACCGCGCCGCGAACACCCTCGACGCGCGCGTCGGGCACCGCACCCCGCGGCTCGAACGGTTCGGCTGGGCTTCGGCCCGGTTCGACGACCTGCTCAATCTCGTCCCCGCTCGCCTCACCGCCGTGCTGGCTGTCGCACTCGGTGAGGACGGCCGGGGCGCGGTCCGGGCGTGGCGCCGGGACGCCCGTCAGCATCCGAGTCCGAATGCCGGTCCGGTCGAAGCGGCGTTCGCCGGTGCTCTCGGGGTCCGGCTCGGCGGCACGAACGTCTATCACGGTGTGGTCGAGGATCGCGGCACGCTCGGCGACGGACCCGCACCGGCCCCGGAAGATATCGGCCGGACCGCGCGACTCGCCTCGAAGGTCGGAACCGGAGCCGTGGCGACCGCCATCGCTGTCGCCCTCGTCCGTCGATAACCTCCCCGATAATTCCCGCTACGACGGGAAATTCCGGCCGAGGGTGAAATTCCGGGGTGAATCCGTGTTCGTTCTGCCCGAATGCGTAACTCCGGTTACTGTTCGTGCGATTCGTATATCGGAAAACGAAATACGGAACCGTTGAGCAGGGGAAGCCGACGTGGAGGTGTCGAGATTTTTCCTTACTGTCGCGGTCGCCTGTTCTCGGAATTGTCCGATGCCCCACGTCTGGTGATCCTTCGCGGTCACCGCTTCTCGGGGAAGACGACACTTCTGCGGACATGGCTCATGACCGATCCCGAACCCCGTCGCGTCATTGCGTACGTCGGTCCGTCCACGGCGAATTCTGCCGCCGACCGTTATTGGACCCGGATATTCGATTCCGTACGCCGTTGCATCGACACCGAAGCCTCGCGCACGAGCCGGGGATTCGACGCCCTCCGCACCGCCCTGTCGACCGCGGACACAGCCGTCACCCTCGTCCTCGACGGCACGCGACTCGACGAGGACGTCGCCGAGGGCATCGGCACTCTGCTCGCCGACGAACCGACCCTGCGCATCGTCGTCGCGACCCGCACCGCGAGTTCCGTCGGTGCGGACATGCCCTCCGACACGAGGATCCTCACCTCCGACGACCTCGCCTTCACCGTCGACGAAACAGCTGCCTACCTGCGTGATGCCGGTGTTCCGCAGGAGCGGTGGGTCGTGGAGCGGATCGTTCACCGCACCGGAGGGCTACCGGCCGTGATCGGCCGTCTCCCCGCAGCCCTGTCCCCCGCTCGGATCCCCGGCGTGACGGAGACGGAGCACCTCGACCGCATCGTGGACGCGGTGACCGACTCGGTGACAGCGCGGACGATCAAGAACGAACCGCTCCTCGCACACCTGCTCCGACCGGTTCTGATGTCGGCGATGACCGACACGCTGACCTGCTCCTCCGTGGCAGGGTCGGGCGTGGACGCGCCGACGTTCGTCGCCACCCTCGAATCCCTCGGACTGGTCGAATCCGTGCCCGGGAACCCGGCCCGGGCGTACCCGGACGCCGTCCGCCGGTCGTTGTTGCGACGTGCCGTCGCCGACCTGCCGGCGGAACCGGCCAGGACCTACCTCGTGATGCCGGGGACCGACGAGCGCGGGTCGGACAATGCTGCGCAGCTCGGGCAGGTCGTCACTCTGCGGAGGGACGGACGGTTCGCCGAGGCGGCGTCGATCTGCGACGAGCTCGCGTCGAGAGCGGTGTCCTCGTCGACCGAGTCCACCGATACGACGGTCACTTCCGACGCCGCCTTCTACTTCCAGGCGGGGCTGACCTACTTCTTCGCGGTGCGTCCGCACGAGGCGATGGGCATGTTGCGCCGCGCCCGTTCCGCCGGGGCCGGGACACCCGTCGGCGACGATGCCGCTGCCGTACTCGGACTCATGCACGCCCTGCGCGGAGAAGGACCGGAGGCACGCGCGGCGCTCTCCGTCGATCGGTCGCCTCGGCGACACCACCGAGCGGGCGCACGCCTCGCGCACACCGCCGAGCAGGTCGCGGCGGTACTGCTCGCGATCGACCGACTCGAATCCGACGTCGCGCTCGACATCCTCGTCGACATCGAAGCGTCCACGGCTCCGAACGAGCTCTGGGCACTCGTCCTCTACGCACAGGGCTCGCTCGCGCTGCTCACCCGTACTCCGATGGACGGGCTGCGGCGGATCAAGGCCGAGATCCGGAGGCACCCCGAGCTCCACGCCGGGTACAACGCGGTGCTCGTCAACGCGATACGCGCCGACCTCGAACTGGCGCTGGGCGACTTCGACCGGGCGCAGAACCTCATCGCCGACTCCACCCACCTGTTCACCGCGCCCGTCCATGCCCGCCTGCGTCTGCTGACGGGCGATCCTGCCGGCAGCGAAGCGCTCGTGCACCACTACGGAACCGATCCGAACTGCACGCCCCGGCAGGCGATGGAACTCGCCGTGCTCGGTGCAGCTGCCGCATGCGCGCTCGGACGCGACACCGAGGCCCGTCCTCATCTCGACCGGGCGATCGCGCTGTCGCAGCAGACCGGGCTGTTGCGACCGTTCACCATGGTCTCGCCGCTGATGGCCCGTCACCTCGGCTCGCTGGGAGTCGCCCTGCCGACCGCCGCGGAGCCGACGGCGCTCGACACGGCCACCTACCCGAAGTCGAAACCGGTCGTGCGACTGACGCCGCGCGAGCGTGCGGTGCTCGACGGATTGATCGCGGGTCGTTCGGCACGCACCATCGCGAAGGTCGAGTTCGTCAGCGTGAACACGGTGAAGACGCAACTGCGGTCGCTGTACCGGAAGCTCGGCGTGAACTCCGGGAAGGACGCGGTGATCGCCGCGCGGCACCTCGTGCTCGACTGACGCGGTACCCGAGCGACGGGTGAGCCCGGTCGGTCCGGCCGCCTCAGGGAGTGTGCTCGACCGTGGTCATGTGGTGGTGGCCGATGCGCACCAGCTCCGACAGCACGTCGGTGTCCACGGCGGACAGCTTCGTGACGTACAGGCACGCGGCACCGCGCTTGTGCGGACCGAGGGTCGCGAGGAGCTCTTCGGCACCGGGCGCGATCGTCAACCCGTACAGCGCGAGGTTCGTCTTGCGCGGCGAGAAACCGACGGCGAGGGCGTCGCCTTCGCGTCCGCTGGCGTATCGGTAGTGGTACCGGCCGAAACCGACCATCGACGGTCCCCACATCACCGCCGGCTGCCCGGTGACGTCGTGCATCAGGTCGTGCAGTGCCCACCCGTCGGCGCGGCGTACCGGATGATCGACGGCGTCGAGGAACTCCGACACCGGACGATCGGTGGGCTGGGTCTTGTTCTCGGCCATGATCGGCACTCTTCCAGCGAGTGCCGACAGGTACCTGTCACGGCATGTCCCGCAGGTCCTCGATGCGGTGGTCGAACTCGCCCTCGGTGTCGTCGACCGCGTCCTCGAGGCGACCGTTCTCGAGCGGTCGGTACACGAAGACGGTGTTCAGGCCGACCTCGCGGGCGGCCCGCAGATCGTAGGGATGCGACGCGACCATCGCGGCCCGGGAGGGGTCGACCCCGAGATAGCGGCAGGTGCGTTCGTACAGGAAACGTTCGGGTTTGAAGGCGCCGAACAGTTCGGCCGTGAGGATGGCGTCGGCCTCGAGCTGCTGCTCGCGGAAGAGCCTGATCATCGTGGCCATGTCCGTGTTCGACAGCGTCGACACCACCGCCTGAGAACGGAGTTCCTTCAGCCCCGGCCGCACGTCCGGCCATGCCTCGAGGCGCTGCCATGCCCGCGCCGTCTCGATGCGCACGTCCTCGGGAAGGTCGATCCCGAACTGCTCGCACACGTCGCCGAGTCCGTCGACGTAGGAGTCCTGCACGCGATACCACTTCTCCACCGACTGATCGAGGCGGAGGATGCGCTCGTAGTAGTCACTCCTCCAGGCCCGCACCAGGTCGCCCACGGTCGCCGGATCGGCATAGGTACCGAGTGCCTCGGCGACCGCCCGGGTGACCGGGGTGTAGAAGTCCATCAGCGTGCCCTGCACGTCGAAGATGTACGCGTCGTATCGGCTCACGCCCTGGAGCATGCCCGCTCGCGCCGTCCCGAAACGGAGTCGCAGAACCAGCACGCCGATGTGACCCGCGTCGCATACTGGGACCGAAGCGTCGCCGCGCTCCGGGGGTACACCATGGACGACCTGGCGGAATTCCGTCACGATCTCGATCGCATCGAACACCGCGTCGCCGGTGAGGTGACCGTCGGCCGCTCGCGGGTCCGAATCCTGGCCGGGTGCGTCGCGCTGCTGGTCGTGGGCCTGCTGCTTCCCCAGGCCACCTCGGTGACGTCCCTGACGACCCTTCTGCGCTGGGACTCCGAGGCCGCCACACTCCCCCTCCGCGTCTTCGACGTCTTCGTGGTGGTGTTCGGCATCCTCGTACCGCTCGTCGCGTTGCTCCGCCGCCGGTGGGGTGCCGCGGCGATCGCGATGCTCGGCTCGGGTGCGGCGTCGATGGTGGGACTGTTCGCCGTCTGGTCGCAGGCCGGGATGGTCGCCCGCACCTCTCACGCACCGCACGTGGGGCTGTATCTGTGCTGGGCCGCGGTGATGGTGTCCACGGCGGTGTGGCTGCCCGTCGTACTCTCCACCGCTCCCCTGCGTAGCGCTCCTCCCGTCACCTCCGGGGTTCTGACTCCCCGGGACGGTCACTGATCGCACCGTTCACCGATCGACAGTGGCGCGCGTCACGCTTGCAGTGCAACACTGTAATCAGTGCAACACGCACGGTTGATCGGTGCGACACGCACCGGGTCGCGTCCCGAGGAGGACATCATGCGACATTCACACATTCACGGATTCGGACGACCGGGCGGCTGGCAACAGGCCGACGTCCCCGACGCGAGCGATGCCTCCGAGTGGTTCGCCGGCAGGCTCCCCGACGACTGGTTCACCGGCCCGCCCGACATCGAGATCGACAGAGAGGAGATCTTCGTCGTCGGCCCGCTCGGGGTACCCGACGGCACGAGCGATACCGAGATCGACGGACGTATCGCTCGATTCCGCGAGACCACCCGCGCCGATCGGATGCGCATCGCCGACGAGGCCGAGGCCCGCTACGGCCGGAAGGTGGCCTGGGGCGTGAAGGTCGGCGACCGGACCGACCTGTTCACCCACCTCGCCGTCCCGGTCATGACTCGACTGCGCCAACCCGAACGGAAGGTGCTCGACACCCTCGTCGACGCGGGTGTCGCGCGGTCCCGTTCGGACGCACTGAAGTGGACCGTCAGGCTCGTGGGGCAGCACTCGGAGCAATGGCTCCGGGAACTGCGCGAGGCGATGAAGAAGGTCGACGATCTGCGTTCCGAAGGTCCGCAGGTCTGACCTCCGCGACCCGGAGGACCCACTCCCGCGCTGCCGCCACGGACTCCACCGTGGCGACACCGCGGGGTGCCGGCGGGCGACGCACGACGATCACGCGCACACCCAGTTCGTCGGCGGCGTCGAGTTTGCCGCGAGTGAGCGAGCCACCCGAATCCTTCGTGACGAGGGTGTCGATCCTGTGGTCGAGCAGCAGCTTCCGTTCGTCACTCGCGGTGTAGGGGCCGCGTCCGAGCAGCACCGACCAAGCCTGTGGCACTTCGATCGTCGGCGGATCGACGACGCGGACGAGCACGTCGTGCGCGTCGAGCGGCCCGACGAAGCGGCCGAGGGTCTGTCGTCCCGTGCTGAGGAAGATCCTCCGGCCGGTCGCGGCAGCGCGCGCGGCGCCGTCGTGGTCGTCGACCCACGTCCACCGGCGGTGCTCGTCGTGCCAACCGGGTCGCTGCAGGCGCACGAGCAGCACGTGTACGGCAGCGCATGCCGCGGCGGCGTTCGCGCTGATGCCCGCGGCGAACGGATGGGTGGCGTCGACGACGGCTCGGATATCGCGCTCGGTCAGGTACCGGGCGAGACCCTCTGCACCACCGAATCCACCGATGCGCACGGGGCCGACGGGCAGGCGTGGATTGCGGACCCGGCCGGCCAGGGAGGATTCGAACGCGATGTGCGTGTCGTCCAATGCTGCAGCGAGGGAACGGGCTTCCCCCGTCCCACCGAGGATGAGGACCGTCACCGAAGGGTTCCCCTCAGCACGGGCAGGGTTCGCCCGTCGGAGAGCATGGCGAGCAGAGCGTCCATGTCGAGATGTTCGTCGACGAGATCCGCGAGCGCCTCGATGCGGGCCTCGCGTGCGGCCGGGAAACTCACTTCCCCGGCGCGGATCTCGCAGCCCATCCCTGCGGCGACCTCACGCAGCCACGCCCACCGTAGGGCGTCCCCTTCGAGGGCGCCGTGCCACATGGTGCCGAACACCGATCCTTCGCGGGTGCCGCCGAGGAAATCGGTGCCCCCGTCGACGATGATGCGTCCGTGGTGGATCTCGTAACCGGAGGCGGCCACACCCAACGCGGTGCCCCTCGGCAACCGGAGAACCTTCTCGCGTCCGAATGCGGTTCGCACCGGGAGCAATCCGAGACCCGCAGCGCTTGCGCCGGGCAACCCCTCGACGCCGTGCGGGTCGTCGATCTGCGTGCCGAGCATCTGGAATCCGCCGCAGATACCGAGGATCGTTCCACCCCGGCGGGCGTGCTCGACGATCGCGGTGTCGAGTCCTCGCGAGCGCAGCCACGCGAGATCCGCGAGGGTTGCGCGTGTTCCGGGCACGATCACCACGTCGGCACCGGCGAGCGCTCGCGGGTCCTCGACGAAGCGGACCCGCACATCCGGTTCGAGGCACAACGCATCGACATCGGTGAAATTGCTGACGCGCGGCAGCATCACGACGGCGATGCTCAGTGCACCGTCACCGTCGTGCACGGGGCGGGAGGTGAGGGCGAGCGAATCCTCGGAGTCGAGCCACAGGTCGCGTTGCCACGGCAGCACACCGAGTACAGGGCGGCCGGTGAGTCGTTCGAGCGAGTCGAGTCCGGGCTTCAGGAGTGAGACGTCGCCACGGAACTTGTTGATCACGAAACCGCGGATCAACTGCTGATCCGCCGCGTCGAGCAGGGCGAGCGTCCCGTACATCGAGGCGAAGACACCACCGCGGTCGATGTCGCCGACGATGACGGTCGGCATCGAACCGTGTTGCGCCAGTCCCATGTTCACGTAGTCGTGGTCGCGCAGATTGATCTCGGCCGCACTGCCGGCACCTTCGCACACCACCACGTCGAATCTGCGGCGGAGGTCATCGAAGGTGCCGAACGCCGCATCGGCGAGATGCTGTCGCCCACCGGCGAACTCGCCTGCCTCCAACGCTCCGGCAGGTCGCCCGAGAACCACGACGTGGCTGCGCCGGTCGCTGCCGGGCTTGAGCAGCACCGGGTTCATCGCGGCCTCGGGGATCGCGCGTGCTGCCACCGCCTGGATCCACTGGGCGCGCCCGATCTCCGCGCCCTCACTCGTCACCATCGAATTGTTCGACATGTTCTGCGCCTTGAACGGCGCGACCCGAAGGCCGCGCCGCGACAAGGATCGGCAGATCCCGGTGACGACCACGGATTTCCCTGCATCCGAGGTCGTTCCGGCGACGAGCAGACCCGAACCCATGTCGTCAGGCCGAGATCATCACACGACGGGACGCGCGTTCGGTGAGATACGCGAAGACCACACCGAGCGCCGCCCACAGGGTGAGCTGCACGGTGAACGACGCGACCCGGAACTCCCACAGCAGTGTCGCGGGGAATCCCTCGTCCACCTCGTCGATTCTCGGCAGGGCGAGATATCCGAGTCCCACCACGACGAGGAATGCGACCGCCGGTCCGGCGATACGGACGGTGTGGAGATCCTGGGCCGCCAGGGCCTTCGCCACCGCGACGGCCACGGCGATCGCGACGAGCCCGAGAACCACCGAGGCGAGCCACAGCAGGGTGCGTTGATCGATCGTGTCGGGATCACCGACGGCCGGCGGGTTCGCCGGGTACTTCACGAACGGGACTGCCTCGACGGCGAGCCACGCCCCGGCCGCTCCGAACAATCCGAGTTTCCACCCCGGCATGTCGGTGAGGCGACGCGCGAAGTGCAGCACCGATGCGTAGAGAGCGCCGAGTGCGAGACCCGCGAGGATCGTCGCGAGGAACAGCCCGGCCTTCTGACCGGTTCGGCCGACGAGCGCGTCGTCGCCGTGACTGTGACCGTGGGATTCTTCGGCGGTCGCAGCGTGATCGTGGTCGTGCGAATGCGCCTCGCCGGCAGCTTCTTCGAGCGCGATCGCCGATTCGATGTGGGGTTCGCCGACGACGAAGGCGACACCGCCGGCGAGCAGACCCGCGACGAGTCCGGCGAGCAGGCCCCGCAACAGCAGGTGGAGGTAGGTTCCGGGCATCATGGTCCCCGTTCTCAATGGCACGGGAGACCGAGGAGGTGCCGGCCGTCGTGCATCAACTCGTGCATGAACATGCCGGTGCGCGAGATCGCGCCCTGATCGAATCCGACCAGGTAGAGAACGAGAAATGCCGCGACGATCACTGCGGCGAGAGCGACTGCGAGTGCGGCGGAGCCGAGCGACTCGTCGGGGGTATGGACAACAGCCATGACAATCCTCCTGGGATTTCGCGTCCCATTCGATTCCGTCATGCGCCGCGGGAGTTTTCTGGCTTCCGGAGATTTCGACGTCTCCGGTTACAGTGGCGCGACCGCTCCGGTTTCCCACCGGATTGCCTACACCTCGGCACATCTTTACCGACGAACCTTCGCACCGCGCGGTCTGCGATGTCAAGCGGAGAGGACGCACCTGCCGTGACCCGATTGTTCTTCGTCGCACACGCTTCCACGCGTGCGACGGAAAAGGCCCGATTCCCGTGCGACGAGCCGATCTCCGAACGAGGCCGACGCGAACTCGGACGCGTCACCGTGCCGGTCGTCGACCGGTGGGTGTGTGCACCGGAGCGACGCGCGGTCGACACGGTGCACGCCTTCGGTCTCCTCGCCGAGATCGACCCGGCACTGCGCGAGCTCGACTACGGCATGTGGTGCGGGGCGGGGTTGGACGAACTGCCCGAGAGCGACCTGGCGATGTGGCTGACCGAGCCGGCGGCAGCACCGCACGGCGGCGAGTCCGTCGAGGACCTCATCCGCAGGGTCGGCACCTGGCTGGCTGCACGGGACGACGGCTACGAACGTGTCGGGGTGGTGACACACCCGGCGGTCGTGCGGGCCGCAACGGTGTGCGCTCTCGACGCTCCGGCATCGTCGTTCCGCAGGGTCGACGTGGGACCGCTCGACGTCGTTCGGCTCTACGGTGGGCCGGATCGGTGGACGTTGCGTCCGAACCGATTCGCGCGGTGAGCTACCAGGTGACGTCCTTCTCGCACTGCTTGCCGTCGACCGTCGACTCCACCTGGACGGTGGCGTGCTCGAGTCCGTGCGACGACAGCGCGGTGCGCGCCGAGTCGAGGATCCACTGCGGGTCGTGGTCGCTGACGAGATGCACGGTGGCGACGTCCATGCCGGTGGTCAGCGTCCACACGTGCAGGTCGTGCACGCCGCACACGCCGGGCAGCGCGAGCAGGTCGGTGCGCAGGAGATCGACGTCGAGATGCGCGGGCGAGGTCTGCGTGAGGATGCGCAGCGACTCGGCGGCCAGTCGCAGGGCGCGCGGCACGACCCACAGGGAGATGAGCACACCGACGACGACGTCGGCCAGGCTCCACCCGAAGATCATGACGAGTGCGCCCGCGATGAGGACCCCGACGGATCCGACGGCGTCGGCCAGCACTTCCATGTAGGCACCGCGCACCGCGATGCTGTCCTTCGCGTCGGCCCGGAGCATGAGCATCACGACGATGTTGGCGGCCAGTCCCGCGAGGGCGGTGATGATCATGGGCAGGCCGGGAAGTTCGGGGGCGTCGCCGATGCGATTGATCGCCTCGTAGAAGACCCAGCCGGCGACGCCGAGCAGCAGCACCGCGTTGACCATCGCGGTGAGGACTTCGGCGCGGTGCCACCCGAAGGTGCGCGACGCCGCGCTGCTCCCTCGTCGGGCGAGGATGAGGGCGACCATGCCCATGGACACCCCGACGACGTCGGTGAGCATGTGGCCCGCGTCGGCGAGCAGGGCGAGGGAGCCGATCAGGAGACCGACGAGCGCCTCGAGTACGAAGAACGCTCCGAGGATGCCCAGCGCGAAGGCCATGCGCCGGATGACGGCACGCGTGGGACCGGCGCCCTGACCGTGACCGTGGCCGACGCCGTGTGAGTGCCCGTGACCCGAACCCATCGAACTCCCTCTCCGAACTTCGGGCCATCGTATGCACGAATGCGCATATGTTTCAACGGCGACGTGCCCGGCGGGGTCGGAGAGGTCTATTCGTCCGGGTCGTAGGCCGGATGTTCGACGGTGGGAGGAAGGGTCGCGATCGCGGTGATCCGCTTGAGTCCGGCGGTCTGCAGCAGGTCGACGATCAGCGACCTCATCTGCGCGAACACCACCGTCGCCGAGACTCCCGCCCCGGCGATGAGGTCGGGATCCATCTTCTTGGCGATGCTGCGCAGCACGCGCGCGGCCTCGGCCTGGTCGGGTTGCTCCCCCGGCTCGGCGAGAACCATCGCGCGGAGCACGTCCACCGCATCGGCCACCTCGGCGAAACGCTGCACGAGCCGCGGGTCGAGGATCTCGTCGTCGCGAACGAGGGTCAGGGACCGGCGCGCGAGCACCCGGATGTTGCGCATCGCGTGGTCGATGGGATCGGCCGCGGCGGTGAGCACCGCGAGTCTGCCCCGGCTGTTCCAGTAGAGCGGCGAGATCCGGCTGATCTCCCGGCCACCCTTGAGGTGGGTCCGCATCGTGTCGATCGCAGGCTGAGTGGCTCGTGCCTGTTTGAGGGCGTCCTCGATCGGTTTCGGGTTGTTCTCGACGAGCCCGGTCTCGACCTTCCTCAGGACCTCGCTCGCCGTCGCGAGGACCTCGGCGGCGTTGCGCCGGGCACGCCGCACCGGATGGGTGGGGATCATGGCGACGACCGCGATTCCGGTGAGACCACCGATCAGGGCGTCGACCATGCGATCGGGCCCACCGGTACCGCCGGGTGGCAGCAGTGTCGCCACAAGCACTGCAGAGTTCCCGGCCTGCATCGCGAAGATCGGGCCGCTGTTCAACGCGACCGCCGTACTCATCGCGATCGTCACGACGAGGGCGATCTGCCACGGTCCGCTGCCGATCAGCGACACGAGCAGGTCGCCCACACCGATCCCGACGGTCACACCGCAGACGAGTTCGACGGAACGCCGCAACCGGGCGCCGAGCCCGAGTCCGAGGGAGACGACTGCCGCGATGGGCGCGAAGAAGGGCTGTTGGTGCCCGACCAGATCCTTCGCGACCCACCACGCAAGGCCCGCCGCCAACGCGCACTGCACGATCGGCAGCGCCGATGAGCGCAGCCGTTCGAACGAGTCGGTCAGGCGCTTACGAGCTCCTCGACGCGTGGGTCGACGCCGGGTCGCCGCGGACAGTCTGTTCGATACAGACATGTACGGGCGTCTATTCGACGCCGAGTTCTTCCGCTGCCCGCGGGTCGCAGTCCTCGAGCAGGTCCAGGCAGCGGGCGTGCTCGTCCGACTCCCCGATGGTCCGGGCGGCCCGGGCCAGCACGGCGACGCAGCGCAGGAAACCGCGGTTGGGTTCGTGGCTGTAGGGCACGGGACCGAAACCCTTCCATCCGTTGCGGCGCAGCTGGTCGAGGCCGCGGTGGTATCCGGTGCGGGCGTAGGCGTAGGCCTGGATCGTCTCGCCACTGTCGAGTGCGGCCTCGGCGAGGTACGCCCATGCGATCGAGGCGGTGGGATGGTCGGCTGCGACCTTCGCCGGGTCCTCGTTGTTCAGCAGGGCCGACTCCGCGTCGTCGTCGCCGGGGAGAAGGGTGGGCTGCGGTCCGAGAAGATCACCGAAAGACGTCATGGGGTCATTCTGCCCTTCCGTCATGAAGGCTCGATAGAGTCCCCGGGTAACCGCAGGCCGTCGAGCGAGGTGCAGCACGTTGTCGGACCCGAAGAACGAAGAGTCACCCGAGCAGACTTCGACGACCCCATCTGTCGAAACACCGGGCGAGAGCACGGAGAACGAACCCGCCGTCGAGCCGGCGACGGCCGAGAAGGCGGCGCCTGAGGAAGCAGTGGCCGAGGAGGCCGACGAGCCGGCGGAGCAGGTCACCGAGCCGACCACCGAGGCGGCGTCCGCTGATGTGGACGCGAGCAGCGAGGTCGACGCCTCCCCCGAGAGTTCCGAAACCGTCGAGCCGTCCGGAACTCCCGAACCCCAGGACGCTCCAGAACTCCCGGACGCTCCCCAGCCCTCCGACACCGTCGCGAGCAGCGACGAGCCGGAGCAGGCCGACGAACCGAAGCAGGCTTCGGACGAGAGCATCACCACGGACGAGACCGTGGCGCTTCCCGTCGTCGACCCCGAGAACACCGGGTCCCGCCCGGCCGCCGAACCCGAATCGGAACCCACGCCCGAATCCGACGCCGCCTCCGCCGCCGATGCGCCCACGGTGCAGATCCCGGTTCGCAGCCACGTACCCAAGGCGCCGCCGCAGCGAATCGTGCCCCGCGGTGAGGAACCGCCGGTGCAGCCCGAACCCGCCCGCGTCGCCGTCCAGCCCACGCCGACGCGTATCCCGCCGGCCCGCGACAAGAGCCGCGGACGCTGGCTGATCGCCGCCGGAGCAGCAGCCGTGCTGGTGGTCGTCGCGATCGTCGCGGCCGGGGTGTTCGTGTTCATGAAGGACCGCGCCGACAACTCCCCCGAGAGCCGGATCCGCTCGAGCATCGACACCTTCGTCGGAGCGCTCGAATCGGGCGACCTCCCGACCCTGCGGGAGTCGACCTGCGGGGCGCTCTCCGACTTCTACGAGACGGTCGATCCGGAGAATTTCCGCGACATCCACCGGCTCGCCGTCGAGCAGGGCGAGATCCCGGTGGTGACGAGCGTCGACCGCATCCAGATCACCGACGGCACCGCCATCGCGCAGGTCACCGCGCACACGGTGAACAATCCCGACGACGTCACCGACCGCACCTTCGACCTCATGCTCGACGGTGAGCAGTGGAAGGTCTGCAGCGAATAAACGGGACAACGGCAGCGACGAGTGCGCAGAAACCGTCGATCGTCCTCGGCGTGTCGCGACGATTTCTGCACACCCCGGGGACGACGAAGGGCGCCGACGTTGCCGTCGGCGCCCTTCGGGTATCGGTGGGTCCTACTTGGCCGAGACCGAGCGTCCCGCCGACCTGAGGTCGTTGCAGGCCTCGATGACACGCTGCGTCATGGACGCCTCGGCCTTCTTGAGGTAGCTGCGCGGGTCGTAGGTCTTCTTGTTGCCGACCTCGCCGTCGATCTTGAGAACACCGTCGTAGTTGGTGAACATGTGTCCCGCGATCGGACGGGTGAACGCGTACTGCGTGTCGGTGTCGACGTTCATCTTCACCACGCCGTAGCTCAGCGCCTCGTCGATCTCCGACTTCAGCGAACCCGAACCACCGTGGAAGACGAGGTCGAACGGCTTCGAACCCTCGGGCAGACCCAGCTTCTTCGACGCGGCGGCCTGGCCCTCGGCGAGGACGGACGGCTTGAGCTTGACGTTGCCCGGCTTGTAGACGCCGTGGACGTTGCCGAAGGTCGCGGCGAGCAGGTACTGGCCCTTGTCGGCGCCGAGCGCGTCGACGGTCTTCTCGAAGTCCTCGACGGTGGTGTAGAGCTTGTCGTTGATGGCGTTCTCGACGCCGTCCTCTTCACCGCCGACGACGCCGATCTCGATCTCGAGGATGATCTTCGCGGCCTTGGCGGCGGCGAGGAGATCCTGCGCGATCTCGAGGTTCTCGTCGATCGGGATGGCCGAGCCGTCCCACATGTGCGACTGGAACAGCGGGTTCTGACCGTTGTTCACGCGCTCCTGCGAGATCGCGATGAGCGGACGGACGAAGCCGTCGAGCTTGTCCTTCGGGCAGTGGTCGGTGTGCAGGGCGATGGTCACGTCGTACTTCTCCGCGACGACGTGAGCGAACTCGGCGAGTGCGACGGCACCGGTGACCATGTCCTTCACGCCCAGGCCCGAGCCGAACTCGGCGCCACCGGTCGAGAACTGGATGATGCCGTCGCTGCCGGCGTCCGCAAAGCCCTTGATGGCGGCGTTGATCGTTTCGGACGAGGTGCAGTTGATGGCCGGGAACGCAAAGGAGTTCTCCTTCGCGCGGGCGATCATCTCGGCGTAGACCTCGGGAGTCGCGATAGGCACAGCGGCTGTCCTCCAGATGAGAGTCGATCGGCATCCCACCGGGATGTGGTGGGTGCCCGGGTTGTCCCTGCAGTATGTCAAGTGACACGTCTCCTCGATACTCGGGCCGTCCCGCGCCCGATGCCGGGATTCGGGGTGAGGTGGACCCCGCCGGTACCCTGGACCGCGTGACTGTGTTCGAAGCCTCGGAGTCCGTGACCAATCTGGCCCTGATGCCGGGGTTTCTGGATCCGGTCAATCTGCTCAATTCGTTCGGAACCTGGATGCTCATCGGGCTGCTGCTCGTGGTGTTCATCGAGTCCGGACTGCTGTTTCCGCTGCTCCCGGGCGACTCTCTGCTGTTCACCGCGGGTCTGATCGCAGCGGCCAAGTCGGCGGAGGTCGAGCCGTTCGCCCCTCTGTGGGTGCTGATGGTGACGATCCCGATCGCGGCCGTCCTCGGCGACCAGGTCGGTTATCTCATCGGCGCGAAGGGCGGCACCAAGCTGTTCAAACCCGATGCGAAGCTCTTCAAGCAGGCCTACATCGACGAGGCGCACCAGTTCTTCCTGCGCCACGGTCCCGCGATGATCTTCCTGGCACGCTTCGTGCCGATCGTGCGCACCTACGCCCCGCTCGTCGCGGGCGCCGCGAAGATGCCCTACCGCGTGTTCATCGTCTACAACGTCCTGGGCGGCATCGTGTGGGGCGCGGGTGTGACGCTGCTCGGCTACCTGCTCGGCCAGATCACCTTCATCGCCGACAACATCGACATCATCTTCCTGGGCATCGTGTTCGTCTCGGTGATCCCGATCATCACCGAGGTCGGCAAGCGCGTGCTCAGCTCGCGTCGTGCGGCCAAGAACGGTGAGGCGCCGGCCGCCGAGGCCGAGCCCGCGACGATGCCGATCAACCGCATCGAGAGCAAGTAGGAACGGCCCTCACACCGCAGAAGGTGGATTCCGCCCGTCGAACGAACGGGCCGGGATCCACCTTCTTCCGTTTCAGGACCGCGACGCGGCGACAGCGTAGGCGGCCTCCATGAGCATCCACCCACCGAGTTGCACCGACATGTCGCGTTCGGCGACGGCCGACTCACGGACGGTGCCGCCCGCGAACCGCGCGACCGAGGTGCCCAGGCCCGGGAGCCGCGCCTGCTTCGACCAGTCGCGGCCGAAGACGGGCAGTTCCTCGACCTGCAGCCGGTTCTCCCAGGCGGCCTCCGCCGACGCCAGCACGATCCGTGCCGCGACGTTGCGGGCACGGATGTCGTCGCCGTCGACGACGGGCAGTGTCGTGGCGACCATCGCGAGGTAGCGGGCCAGGATCCCGTTGAACAGTCCCCCGTCGCCCCCTCCCCCGCCGGTGACGACACTGCGTTCGGTGAGGTGGTCGTCGACTGCGGCGACGAGCGCGTGGACCCTGCGGCGATGCCGGGGGTCGTCGAGCTGCAGGGCGAGTTCGGTCTCGAGACCGAGCGTCACACCCTGGCAGTAGCTGTAGATCGCGCGTTCGTGCACGCCGTCGCGGATGCCGTCCAGGACGAGACCCGTCTCGGGGTCGAGCAGCACGTCGTGGATCCAGTCGGCCATCTCCTCGGCGCGGTAGACCTTGCCGGTGCGGGCGAGCAGCAGCGCCGCGGGACCGTTCGCGGGGGCGTTGAAGAAGTTGTCCCGGCGACGCCACGGGATGCCGCCGCCGCGTTCGGGTTGCCAGGCGTCGAGGAGCTCGTCGACGAGGGTCGCGATCGCACCGCGGTGGTCGACGTAGAGATGCCGTTCGGCCCGTTCCAGCGACAGGCCGAGCCACGCCATGTCGTCGTAGTAGTTGTTGGTCCAGCCGGTGAGGTTGCGGATGCGGTGGGTGCGGGCGAGCCGCACGACGCGGCGCCGGCGACGCGGTGTGGCGTCGCGCTCGGCGGCGTCGACGGCGGTGTCGATCAGGTGCGCCTGCCACCAGTAGTGCCAGGAGAGGAACAGTCGCTCACGTCGGACGGCGGGCCATCCGACCACCCCGAGCGCGGTGCCGGGCAGGGCCCAGAGACGACGGATGTGCCGCGAGACGATCGCACCCTCTGCGGCGTCGGCCCGCTGCGACCACCGGGCGGCTTCGACTCCGTCCGAACGCTGTCCTGCTGCGGTGTTCATCACCCTCCACACTGCCCGACCGGCGGCCGTCCCGACGACGGTCCGCGCGACTTTCATCCCGGAATGCGGGGCAGGTGTTACCAGGCGTCCGAGAAATCGGCGTGCTGCCTGATCCACGCGTGCATCGCGATCCCCGCGGCGACACCCGCGTTGATGGATCGGGTGGAGCCGAACTGGGCGATGGAGACCGTCATCGACGCGACGTTGCGGGCCGCTTCGGTGACGCCGGGACCCTCCTGCCCGAACAGCAGCAGGCAGCGGTGCGGCAGGGTCGCCGTCTCCAACCGGACCGAGCCGGGGGTGTTGTCCACCGCCACGATCTCGAGGTCCTGTTCGGCCGCCCACGCGACGAGCGCGTCGACGTCGGGGTGGTGGAGCAGGTGCTGGTAGCGATCGGTGACCATCGCTCCGCGCCGGTTCCACCGGCGTCGTCCGACGATGTGCACGGTGCCCACGGCGAACGCGTTGGCGGTGCGGACGACCGTCCCGATGTTCGCGTCGTGGGCGAAGTTCTCGATGGCCACGTGCAGCGGGTGCCTGCGACGGTCGATGTCCGCGACGATCGCCTCGCGGTTCCAGTAGCGGTAGGCGTCGACGACGTTGCGCCGGTCGCCGTTGGCGAGCAGCTCCGGGTCGTAGCGCGGGTCGGTCGGCGGCTCGGTGCCGAATTCCTCGATCCACGGTCCGACGCCGTGCGGGTGCTCGCCCCACTCGGTGGGGCCCGCGGCGTCCTCGACGGCCGGTTCGGAATGCGTGTCGGTCACCGTCAGAACGTCTCGTTCGATCCTGCCGCGACGCGGAAACCGTGACCGGTGGCGTCGTTGGTGCAGGTCACGTCGGCTGCGGTGGTGGCGCACGTGTAACCGAGCTGTGACAGCGGCGATCCGGGCGGCAGCGCGGGGCTCGCCCCGTCGGGCGAGAGGTAGACCGGTCCGCCGGAGCACACGAACTCCCCTTCACCGGAGTCCTGCACGCGGATGCCGAGTCCCCAGTTGACCATGCAGTCCTCGGGGCGCGGCGGGATCGGATCGGTCGGTCCCTCACAGCCCGCCTCGGTGCGGGTGGGCAGCCGGACGATGCCGCATTCGAAGGTGCCGTCGGGGCTGCTGAAGTAGTACGACTCGTTGCGCTGGTACTCGACCTGCGCGAGCGGAGCAGGTTCCTCCGTGGAGGTCTCCGGCTCGGGAGCCGGTTCGGTCGTCGACGGGGTCGTCTCCTCGGTGGTACTCGGGGCGACCGTCGTGGAGGAGGTCGTCGAGGCAGTCGCCGAGGTCGTCGTCGACGTCGCTCCGGAGTCGGCTTCCGGCCCGTCCGCGGAGCCTCCGCATCCTGCGACGAACAGTGCCGCACCCGCGACGACTGCGACCGGCCACATCCGAATTCTCACGCAACACCCTTCCCGACGACGTGCGGGTGTCACTCTATCGAGCGGTGTCAGTGGCCGGTCAGGCGCCGGTTGACCAGGCGATTCATCCATCCGGGCGACACCTGGGCGAGTGTGGCGAGCACGGTTGCCTGCCGTCCGACGGGCCGGTGCACCCGGCCCGAACGCCGGGTGGGGCGGGTCGCGTCGAACACCGCGCGGGCGACGTCGTCGGCGCCGAGGTTCACGCCCAGGGAGCGTCGCGAGCCGATGTCCATCCCGTCGACCATGTTCGTGTCGACGAACAGCGGCCACATCGCCTGGACCTTGATGTCGTGGCGTGCCCACTCGAGTTCGAGTGCTTCGGTCAGGCCGCGCACCGCGAACTTGGTGGCGCTGTAGGTGGCGAGCTCGGGCTGTCCGTAGAGCGCCGATGCCGAGCACATGTTGACGATCTGCGCACCGGGGGTGTCGCGGAGGTACGGGAAGGCCGCATGGCAGCCGAGGAGGACACCGGTGACGTTGACCTCGACGATCCGGCGATGGCGGCTCACCGGGATCTCCTCGAACGGTCCGGAGGACAGCAGCCCGGCGTTGTTGACGAGGACGTCGAGGCGGCCGTCGGTGCAGAATTCCTCGAGCACGCGGGTCCACGCGGCGGTGTCGGTGACGTCGAGGGCACCGGTGACGATCCGTCCCGCGGTGATCGAGGCGCCCTCCTCGGCGAGGCTCGCGAGCCCGGCGGTGTCGATGTCGAAGGCACCGACGCGGTAACCGTGACGGGCGAAGAGCAGGGCTGTGGAGCGGCCGATACCGGCGGCGGCTCCGGTGATCACCACGCTGGGAGCAGACATGGCATCACCCTAATCGCGGGCGGGAGCCGACGGGGTAGAGCGGGGATAGGCTGGAATCGGAGGAGTTGTGAATCGTCGTATCGTCGCCACCGTCGCGTTCGTCACCGTGGGATATGTCGTCGTTCTCGCGTTGTGGATGAACCTGTTCCTGCCGATCTCCGAACCCGGCACCGAGGGTTTCCAGGTGGTCTTCCTCGTCTGCCTGTACGGCACCGTGCTCGGCCTGTCGATGGCGCTCGCGGGTCGCCGATCGGAGGTCATGCGTCGCATCGAACGCGAGGGCTACGAGGGATGGGCGACCATCCGTTCCGCGACACCGCTCGATCTGACCTCGACCGGTCAACTGACCCGGCTCGACCTCGAGCTCACGGTGCCCGGCTCGGAGCCCTATCGCGGCACGGTCGTCTACGAGGTCGACCGCCGCGACCTGCACCGCTACGTCGCCGGCGAGGTCGTGAGCATCTGGGTGGACCCCCTCGACCGCGACCGGATCGTCCTCTACCCCTAACCCTTCCGGCTCGTGAGAGCGAGAAGCCCTTCCACGAGCAGCAGCTGGGCCACGGCGTAGGTGGTCAGCACGAATCCTTCCGCTGCCGCACGGGACTTCTCGTCCTTCAGCAGGGTGCGGCGCACCACGATCGATCCGTCGGACAGCGTGAAGATCAGACCACCGAGACCGAGCCAACTGCGCCGATCGGTGTCCGGCACGGCCAGCCCCGCGCGCACGCGCGCAGCGGGCGCGAGGGCGGGATCTCCGGCGAGCGTCGCGGTGGTGGCGAGCAGGGCACCGTATCCGGCCAGCGGCGCGGCCACCGAGCGGCTGCGGGCGGCGAGCAGACCGGCCGCACCGGCCAGCGCACCGGCACGCTGCACCGCGACCGGCTTCGACACCCGCGCACCACGCCGGACGAGGATGCTCGAGTAGGCGGTCTGCATGACACCGAAACAGGCTGCACCGCTCAGGATCCGACGGTCCTCGTCGGAGCGGATCATGGCGATGTCGCCGAGGGTGGCGGCTGCGAGACCCGCGACCATCAGCGCGGTATCGGCGCGATCGGTGTCACGGGAGCGACGCAGCACCCGCACGGCGAGCGCCGGTGCGATGAGCGGTTTGGCGATCCGCTGCAGCTTCTCGTTACCCGACACCCCACCGACGACCGTGGCAGCCGATGCCGCCGCGAACACCGCGTGCTCGACGCCCCACCTCTTGCGACTGAACCAACCCATGCGCGCACAGTACCCGGCAGGCATCAGCAGCGGCGCGCACCGCCGGACGCCGTGGCGCGCAGGAAGGTCGGCGCCGGAAGGCCGCGACGCGCAGCGGCATCGGCGACGGCCTGCCGCACCGGGTCGACGCGGTCGTCCTCGCACAGCGCGATCGCCGACCCGCCGAAACCGCCGCCCACCATCCGGGCACCGAGTGCACCGGCGCCGACGGCCGCATCGACGGCGGTGTCGAGCTCGAGGCAGCTGACCTCGAAGTCGTCGCGCAACGAGCGGTGCGACGCATCGAGCAATGGTCCGAGATCCCGGATCCGCCCTGCCCGCAACAACTCCGCGGCCTCCCGGACCCGGGCGATCTCGCCGATCACGTGCCGGGCGCGGCGACGCAGGACGGGATCGTCGATCGGGTCCGCCGACGAGGCGTCGCGCAGGCTCTCCACGCTGAGGAGTCGAGTGGCGTCCTCGACCTCACGGCGGCGCTGCCCGTACTGCCCGTCGGCGAGCTCGTGTCCGGTGCCGGTGTCGACGACCAGCACGGTCAGTCCTCGGGCTTCCGCGTCGAACGGGATGTGTTCGCTGCTGCCGTCGGCGAAGTCGAGGAGCAGCGCGTGGCCCGGACGGGCGTGGAGGGCGATCCGCTGGTCGAGCCCACCGGTGGGAGCACCGGCGTAGTCGTTCTCCGCGCGCACGCACGCCGCGGCGAGTCGATCACGGCCGTCGTCGTCGAGGGGCAGCCCGCACAGGTCGGCGAGTGCCACCGCAACCGATGTCTCGAGTGCCGCGGACGACGAGAGTCCCGCTCCGACCGGCACGTCCGACGCGACCGCGATGTCCGCCCCGGTGAATCCCGGCGGGTCGAGCGTCCAGATCACGCCGGCGACGTAGGCCACCCAGCCGTCGGCGTGCCGGTCGCGCAGATCGAGATCGACGTCGTCGAAACCGGAACTGCGCACGCGCAGCAGATGATCGGAGCGGCGGCGTACAGCGACGACGGTGACCTGCGGGATCGCCATCGGCAGGCACAGACCTCCGGCGTAGTCGACGTGCTCGCCGATGAGATTGACGCGCCCGGGCGCGCACCAGCAGCCCTCGGGGTCGGTGCCGAACTCGGCCGTGAACCGTGCGCGGGCGGTCTCCGCGAGTGTCATGGCGCCACCTCGCGCAGGCGTTCGGCGATCCGTTCGGGGGTGGTGTCGCTGATCCACGCGCCCATCGCGGATTCGGATCCGGCGAGATATTTCAGCTTGTCCGGGGCCCGCCGCAACGAGAAGATCTGGCAGAACAATCGCACGTCCCCGCGGGGTGCACCGACCGGCGCCTGGTGCCAGGCGGCGATGTAGGGAGCGCGGTCGACACCGGGAAAGAACCGGTCGACACGGCCGAGCAGGTCGCGCTGGATGCCGGCGAGTTCGTCGCGTTCGTGTTCGTCGAGGGCCGCGAGATCAGGGACCTCGCGATGCGGGACGAGGTGCACCTCGACGGGCCAGCGTGCCGCGGCGGGAACATAGGCCGACCAGGCGTCGCCGGCGAACACGAGTCGGGTGCCCGCGCGTCGTTCGGCGTCCAGGATGTCGCCCTGCAGCGACCTGCCGGTCCGCCGGCGATGCTCGCGGGCGCGGTCGAGCAGGGCCTGCGAGCGCGGTGGGACGAACGGGTAGGCGTAGATCTGTCCGTGCGGATGCTGCAGTGTCACACCGATTTCCACGCCGCGGTTCTCGAAGCAGAAGACCTGCTCGACATCAGGTCGCTGCGACAGCGCGGCGGTGCGGGCGGCGAGCGCATCGATGACGGTGCGCGCCCGGGACGCCGAGAGGTCGGCGAACCGGGCGTCGTGGTCGGGGGTGAACGCGACGACCTCGCAGCGGCCGGTCGCCGGTCGCCGCGGCCACAGACCGTCGCCGTCGACGAGATCCTCACCGGCCGACGGCGCCCCGAGCGACGGGAAACGGTTCTCGAAGACAACGACGTCGTAGTCGTCGGCCGGGATCTCGGTGCACGCACCGGCCCTGCTCGGACACAGCGGGCAGTCGACGGCCGACGGCAGGAAGGTGCGGTCCATCCGGTGCGCCGCGAAGGTGACCCACTCCCCCGTCAGCGGGTCGCGGCGCATCTCGGAGGTCGCCGCGACCGGCGGCAGGTCGCGGCGGTCGTGGAGGTCGCGGGTCGCGGCACCGGAGACGAACGGCTCGGTGTCGTCGAAGTAGATCAGCTCCCGGCCATCCGCGAGATGCGTGACGGTCTGCCGGACCCGCGCCTCCACGCGGCTACTTGTCGTCCAGACCCAGGTCGGCGAGGCCGAGCAGGGAACGGTACTCGACGCCCTCGGCGGCGATGACCTCGTCGGCGCCGGTCGCGCGGTCGACGACGGTCGCGACACCCACGACGATCGCGCCGGCCTCGCGCAGCGCCTTGACGGCGGTGAGCGGCGAGTTGCCGGTGGTGGTGGTGTCCTCGACGACGAGCACGCGCTTGCCGGTGACGTCCGGTCCCTCGATCTGCCGCTGCATGCCGTGGGCCTTGGCGGCCTTGCGGACGACGAACGCGTCGATGGGCCGGCCGGGGGCGTGCATGACGGCGAGGGCGACCGGGTCGGCACCCATGGTCAGGCCGCCGACGGCGTCGAAGTCCCAGTCGGAGACGAGCTCGCGCAGCAGCTTGCCGATGAGCGGGCCGGCCTCGTGGTGCAGGGTCGCGCGGCGCAGGTCGACGTAGTAGTCGGCTTCCTTACCGGACGACAGGGTCACGCGGCCGTGTACCACCGCCAGCTCGCGTACCAGTGCTGCCAGTTCGTCGCGGTCACTCATTGCGTCCTCACCCGTCGTTCGGCGGCGCGACGCCGGTGCGGTCGCGCTCGTGTCGGGGAACGAGCCTAGTCGCTGTGGGTCGCAGATCAGGCAGCGACGGTGTCGGAGGTCGCCTCGGACTCCGGCCGGACGTCGCTCGCGACGACCGCGGTTTCGGTGTCCGCCTCGACGGTCTCGGGCCTGCGGGCCGGTCCGGATGCGGTGACGGGTGCGGGCGCCTCGAACAGCACGACCGGGCCGACGGCCGCGAGCTTCGCGAACAACGAGGTGGGGAATCGGCCGACGGCGGTGTTCAGGGCGCCGCCGAGGTCGTTGTGCACGCGGACGGCGCCGGCGATGCGCTGTTCGCGGGTCTGCAGTTCCCGGGCGACCCGGATGAACGGCCAGTGGTTGACCCCTTCGAGTCCACCGATCAGCTCGTGCAGCGTCGCGGACAGCGCGTTCTCCGCGCCGGCGCGTTCGGTGAGCCCGAGACGCTGGTCGCGCACGCCGATGGCGAGCGACCGGGCGCCGACGACGGGCCGGATGTGCTCACGTTCGACGCCGGCACCGGCCGACGCCGCGATGAGCGCGGGCACGAGATCGTAGCGGTCGTCGAGTTCGTGGAGGAGCAGGCGCAGGCTCTCCCGGTGGCGTTGCTGCAGCGTCCGAAGGCGGCGCACGCCTGCGCGCAACCACAGCACCACCGCAACCACGACAGCAACACAGAGCACCACAGCCACAGACGTCACGCGCAGAAATGTACCGAGCGCACGGATCGCGTCGAAGACTGCACCCGGCGTGTCCTGCGCGGTGTATCCGTACCGTGATCTGGCAACGCCCGCCGTCAGTTCGTCCGGCGACGATCAGGTGCGGCCGCGACCGTTGCCGAAGGTGTTCGTCAGCTTCCGCACGAGGTTCTGCGGCACCAGTCGTCCCGCCGTCGCGAGCACCTTGTACTGCAGCCCGGGGATGCTGCGGACCTTGCCCTTGTCCAGGTCGGCGAGCGAGGTGCGCACCACCTCGTCGACGTCGAGCCACATCAGGTTCGGGGTGGACGACATGTCGATCCCGGCACGCTGGTGGAACTCGGTGCGCACGAAGCCGGGGCACAGTGCCTGCACCCGCACGCCCGTGCCGGTGAGACCGCCCGCCAGTCCTTCGGTGAACGACACGACGTAGGCCTTGCTGCCGGAGTAGGTGGAACCGCGCCCGGGAAGCAGACCGGCCACGCTCGCGACATTGACGATGTCACCCCTGCCCGCCTCGATCATCGACGGGAGCGCGGCGCGTGTGAACGCGACGACCGAGGTGACGTTGACATCGAGCTGCGCGTGCAACAGGGCCGGATCGGCGGTCCAGAACTCGCCGGTCGTGCCGAAGCCGGCGTTGTTGACGAGCATGTCGACGCCGCGGCCGAGGCGCTCGACGACGAGATCGCGACCGTCGGCCGTCGCCAGGTCGGCGACGATGATCTCCGATGCCGCCCCGAACTTCTGCTTCAGCTCGGCGGCGAGTTCGTCGAGGGCGGGACGGGTGCGGGCGACGAGCACGAGGTCGTAACCGCGACTCGCGAGGGTGCGGGCGAAACCCGCGCCGATTCCCGAGGTGGGTCCGGTCACGAGCGCGACGGGGCGGGCGGAAGTCATGGCCGCCACACTAACGACACGCGGCGTGCGCGACCACCTCTCGGCGTTCCCCGCAGTGACTGCTTCTCGGCGTTCGCCTCAGTGACAATTCTCGGCGTTCGCCTCAGTGACAATTCTCGGCGTTCGCCTCAGTGACGAGCGGAGGGGCGTCCCGGATCCTGCGAACCCCGGTCGAGTTCCTCGGGTTCGACAACGGGTGGCAGCACGTGGAGGATGCCGGACAGCCGCGCGACGGTCTCGATGGCCGAGTCCCATTCGCGTCCGGAGCTGCCGACGGGGATCGAGCCGAGCGTCCACTCGCCCTCGCTCCACAGCATCTGCACGTGATCGGGGATGGACTCGGTGAACGCGACCATCCGCTGATCGCACACGCGACGCGCGATCTCGAGGTCGGTGGCGAAGACGATGCGCGGCCCGATCGAACCGAGCAGGTTCATGTCGGGATCCTTCGGCGGCGGCGTCGACTTGAGGCGCAGGTCGATGTCGACGTCGGAGCCGACCTTGCGGCGGACCGCGATGATCGTCGCGGTCTCCTCGATGTCGAACAGGACGAACTCCTCGCCGCGGCGAACCCCACGGACGATGTCGATCGCGCCGAGATATTCCTGCTTGGCGAGCGCCGCGCGGTGCCAGGTGGACGGCAGGTGGTCCTCGGCGGAGGTGTACTTGTAACCCTGCGCCTTGGCCCAGATCTCCCGGATACGACCCGACTGCTCCCGCCGCGTCCGGTCGACGTAGAGCAGCGCGACCGCACCCAGCAGTGCGACCGCGGCCAGAGAGAACCACATGACAGTCATCGTCGAGTCAGCCTAGCGGGTCAGCGGCCCGAACCACCGAAGGATGGGAGGGACGCGCTGACGACGGTCTCGGCGGTCATCCGCCCCTGCTCGACGGCACTGCCGGTCGCCACGGCGGTCGCGCCGACCTCGAGGCTGTCGGCGGTGTTGCCGGTCAGGGTGATGATCTCGGTGTCGGGCGTGAGGACGACGGTGACCGTCGAACCACCGATGACACCGAGGGTGATGCTGCCGCCGTCGTTCGCGGTGATCGTGCCCACGACCGCGCCCGCGTCGCCCATGACCTCGCCGAGTCCGCCCGGGATCCGGTCGAGGGGCAGCCCCGGTGTGGTCGGTTCGGGTGCCGGCGGGAGAGTCGCCGTCGGCGGGGGCGCGACGGTGGCCGGGGCGCGATCCGACGCGACCCGCGAGGTGGAGTCGTCGGGTCGGCTGAGCAGGAACCCGATGGTGCCGCCGAGCGCGATGAGGACCACCGCGGCGAGCGCGATCAGTCCCCAGCGAGGGCCGCGTGGCTTCCCGGCATCCGCGCCGGGCACCGGACCCGTCGGTGGCTGCCCCGGTATCCCCTGCCCCGGTGTGCCCGGTCCCGGGTTCATCGCCGTCTGCGGGTTACCGGGGTCGTAACCGGGGAGCACCTGCGTGGGCTGATAGCCGTGCGGAGGCGGGTAGCCCGGCTGAGGCGGATACGGCTGCTGAGACGGATGGACCTGGGGCGCGGGGTAGGCCTGCGTGGGCTGGTACTCGCTCCCCTGCGCGCCCCACTGCTCGTAGCGGGTGTACGCGACCGTCGGGTCGGTGACCGGCCGCCCGTACGCCTCGGTCGGGTCGTCGGTGTGCAGCACGCGGGTCGCGTCGTCGTCCGTCCCGTTCGACGACTCGTCGAGTGCGTAGGCCCGTTCCTGCGGGGTGCGCGGCTCCTGGGGATTCGTCATAGCGCCTTCCAGAGTAGGCGTGCGCGGCCCCGGCGGCTCCTGCCGCCGAGGCCGCGCACGGGGCGCCGTCAGGCGCTGATCACCAGGTGGTCGCCGTCCTCGCTGACGCCCACGTGGACGGTGTCGCCGTCCTTGATCTCACCGGCGAGCAGCTTCTTGGCGAGCTGGTCGCCGACGGATTGCTGGATCAGGCGACGCAACGGACGTGCACCGTACTGCGGGTCGTAGCCGCGCACCGCCAGCCAGAACCGGGCGGTACCGGAGACGTCCAGCGTCAGTCGCCGCGCCGACATGCGGTCGGCGAACTGGTCGAGCTGGATGTCGACGATCTTCTCGAGCTGCTCCTCCGAGAGCGGGTCGAAGATCACGACGTCGTCGAGCCGGTTGATGAACTCCGGCTTGAACGCCGCCCGCACCGCCGCCATCACCTGTTCCTTGTCGCCACCCGCACCGAGGTTCGACGTGAGGATCAGGATGGTGTTGCGGAAGTCGACCGTGCGTCCCTGGCCGTCGGTGAGACGACCGTCGTCGAGCACCTGCAACAGCGTGTCGAAGACGTCCGGGTGTGCCTTCTCGACCTCGTCGAACAGCACCACCGTGTAGGGGCGGCGCCGCACGGCCTCGGTCAGCTGGCCGCCGGCCTCGTAGCCGACGTAGCCCGGAGGCGCACCGACGAGCCGTGCCACCGAGTGCTTCTCGCTGTACTCGGACATGTCGATCCGCACCATGGCGCGTTCGTCGTCGAACAGGAAGTCCGCGAGTGCCTTCGCCAGCTCCGTCTTACCGACACCGGTCGGGCCGAGGAACAGGAACGACCCCGTCGGACGGTTAGGGTCGGCGACACCGGCACGCGCACGACGCACCGCGTCGGAGACGGCCTGCACCGCGACGTCCTGGCCGACGACCCGCTTGCGCAGTTCGTCCTCCATCCGCAGCAGCTTGGCGGTCTCGCCCTCGAGCATGCGCCCGGCGGGGATGCCGGTCCATGCCGCGACGACGTCGGCGACGTCGTCCGGGCCGACCTCCTCCTTGAGCATCAGGTCGCCACCGGCGGTGGCACCCGACGCGGCGGCTGCCGCCTCGAGCTTCTTCTCCAGCTCGGGGATGCGGCCGTAGCGCAGCTCGGCGGCCTTGCCGAGGTCGCCGTCGCGTTCGGCTCGCTCCTCCTCGCCGCGCAGGGATTCGAGCTGTTCCTTGATCTCCCGCACGGAGTCGATCGCGGTCTTCTCGTTCTGCCAGCGCGTGGTGAGCTGGTTGAGCTTCTCCCGCTCGTCGGCGAGTTCGGCGCGCAGCTTCTCGAGACGTTCCTTCGAGGCCTCGTCGCTCTCCTTCTGCAACGCCATCTCCTCGATCTCGAGGCGACGGACGATGCGTTCGACGCTGTCGATCTCCTCGGGACGCGAGTCGATCTCCATCCGCAGACGCGAGGCCGCTTCGTCGACGAGGTCGATGGCCTTGTCGGGCAGGAAACGCGAGGTGATGTACCGGTCGGACAGTGTCGCCGCCGCGACGAGTGCGGAGTCGGTGATGCGCACACCGTGGTGTACCTCGTAGCGCTCCTTGAGGCCACGCAGGATTCCGACGGTGTCCTCGACACTCGGCTCCCCGACGAGGACCTGCTGGAAGCGACGTTCGAGAGCCGCGTCCTTCTCGATGTACTTGCGGTACTCGTCGAGGGTCGTGGCACCGACCAGCCGCAGCTCACCGCGGGCGAGCATCGGCTTGATCATGTTGCCGGCGTCCATCGCCGAGTCGCCGGTCGCGCCGGCGCCGACGATGGTGTGGAGCTCGTCGATGAAAGTGATGATCTGCCCGGCCGATTCCTTGATCTCGTCGAGCACGGCCTTGAGGCGTTCCTCGAACTCGCCGCGGTACTTCGCGCCCGCGACCATCGAGCCGAGGTCGAGCGAGATGACGGTCTTGCCGCGCAGCGACTCGGGCACGTCCCCGGCGACGATGCGCTGGGCGAGGCCCTCGACGATGGCGGTCTTACCGACGCCCGGCTCACCGATGAGGACCGGGTTGTTCTTGGTCCTGCGGGAGAGCACCTGGACGACACGGCGGATCTCATTGTCGCGACCGATGACCGGGTCGAGCTTGCCTTCGCGCGCCCGCGCCGTCAGATCGGTGGAGTACTTCTCCAGGGCCTGGTAGCTGGCCTCGGGGTCGGCGGAGGTCACGCGTCGGTTGCCGCGGACGGTCGTGAAGGCGTCGCGCAGGGCGGTCGGCGTCGCGCCGTGCCCGGCGAGCAGCTTCGCGACGTCGGAGTCGCCACCGGCGAGACCGACGAGGACGTGTTCGGTGGAGACGAATTCGTCGGTGAGTTCGGTGGCGAGTTTCTGCGCCGCGGTCATGGCCGCGATCGCTTCACGCCCGAGCTGCGGCGTGGTGGTCGCACCGCTGGTCTGCGGAAGGCGACGGACCAGGTCCTCGGCTTCCCTGCGGACCGCGGCCGGGTCGACGCCCACTGCTTCGAGCAGCGGGCCGGCGATGCCGTCGATCTGGTCGAGCAGTGCCACGAGCAGGTGTGCCGGACGGATCTCCGGGTTGCCCGCAGCGGACGCCGACTGAAGTGCAGCGGTGAGTGCGGCCTGGGTCTTGGTCGTCGGATTGAACGAGTCCACTGCGCGCCCCTTTCTTTCTCGGTGCACTCCCGCGCAGGCGAGTGCCCCATGTCGATTCTGCAGCCGATTCCCTGTGGAGGGCAGGTCTCGGTGATGTCGAATTCTTCAACGGATCGTAAGTTGAGTTTGTTCCACTCAACTTTCCTAATTGTAGTGACGCTGATCACAAACCGCTCGCAGGTTGTGATGGACCCCGTGGTCGGTGGCCGGGCGCCCTGCGAACGACTACAGTGGCGGCGTTCGCGCAGCACGGATACAGGGAGGATGGCGTGGAGGCTTTCGCCATCGCCCGGGTTCAGCTGAGCTTCGCATCGATCATCGCCACCCCCACCGGAGCCGAACGGTTCGCGACGGCGTTCTACAACGCCCTGTGGAGCGAGTCCACGGGCATCCGATCACTGTTCCCCGCCGGCATGGAGTCCATGCGACAGCGTTTCGCGACCGCGGTCGGCTGGGTCGTCGCCCGTCTCCACGAACCGGGCACCGTCGAGAAATTCCTCGGCCAGCTCGCGCGCGACCACCGGAAGTACGGGGTCGAGCCGCTGCACTACCGGGTCGCCGGCAATGCGCTGCTCGCCGCGGTCCGCGAGTGCACTCCCCTGATCCTGTGGACGGCCGCGCTCGAGCGCACCTGGGCCGAGGTCGTCGACGGGGTCGTCGAGACGATGGCGACCGCCGCGGCCACCGACGACCTGCCCGCCTCCTGGGGCGCCACCGTCGTCGGCCACGAACGCGTGCTCCCCGACCTGGCGATCATCCGGCTCGAGGCCGACAGCCCGATCCCCTACTACGCGGGCCAGTACATGAGCGTGCAGATCCCGCAGCGCCCGCACATGTGGCGGTACCTGTCTGCGGCGATCCCCCCGAATCCGTACGGGCAGATCGAATTCCATGTCCGACGGGTCTCCACCGGGTGGGTGAGCCCCGCGCTCGTCGGCGAGACCGCCGTCGGCGACCGGTGGACGATCGGCCCACCGCTCGGCGGCCTGCACGTCGACCGCGAGAGCGGCCGGGACGTGCTGATGATCGCGTCCGGCACCGGCCTCGCCCCCATGCGCGCCCAGATCATGGAGATGGCGATGCGCGGTGACAACCCGCGCGTCCACCTGTTCTACGGCGGCAAATATCCGTGCGACCTCTACGACCTCGAGACGCTGTGGCAGATCGCCACGACCAACCCGTGGCTGACCATCGTGCCCGTGCTCGAGGAGAAGGAGAACCCTTGGTGGCACCCGGTTCCCGTGAAGGAAACGCCCACCGGCCTCAACCGGCCGATGTACGGCAAGCTCGGTAAGGTCGCCGGGCAGTTCGGCACGTGGGCCGACCGTCAGATCCAGATCGCCGGGTCGCCATCGATGATCCGCACGACGCTGTACGCGCTGTCGGCGGCGGGCACCCCGCGTCAGAACATCAGCTTCGACCCGCTCTGATCTGCTTGCGCAGCCTCCGTGTTGCGAGAACGTTCCGCTCCGGTGGCTACATCCGCTGCGCCGCGACCGCCCGCGCGAACTCCGGATGCGCCTGCGAGATGACGAGTTCCGAACCGTCCTCCGCCACCGACATTCCCAGCGACGCCCGCGTCGGCTCGAGCACCCGCAGGGCGACGTAGATCGGGAGGAACGACAGGCCGAAGACACTGAGCAGCGCGAGACCGTAGATCTTGGGAGCGCCCTGCACGAGCGCGAACACCAGGGCGAGGAAGATGACGCCGAGGACCGTACAGGTCGCGGCGGCGGCGATCTGCCACCGCGTGCGGACGGCGACGCAGCGAGCGCACACGGGCCAGTCCACCGCGGCGACCTGCACCGTGTAGGCGGCCTCGAGCGCCGAACCGAACCGGTTCGATCCCTGGCGGGGCTCCGAGGCGTCGGCCGCGACCGTCACCCGGACACGACCGGTCTCGGGCTCACCGTGGCGCGGGCAGATCGGGGGAATGGGGTCGATCGGTCGCATCGAACCGTCCCCGAGCGTGCTCGTCGCTCCCGAGCCCGGATATTCGACTGCCAACCGCACCTCGACCCGCTGGGCGTCCCCGTTCACCATGCGAGGGAGTATGTCAGCACGACCCGGGCGGTGAAAGACCGGCCGCACCTGAGCGGTACTCGTCGGGTCGGGCCGTACAGAGAATCCCTCCGTGCGCTCGTTCCCGAAAGCGCGCACGATCTTTCGGACGGGCGCCGGCGTTGTCGTGGCACGAGTCCCACCCTGCGGCAGCGGAACAGAACAGCGGTATGTAACGCAGATCACAGTTCTTGCGATGATCCATCATCAGCCACACACAGAGGAACGGACATGAGCAGGATTCACGTGTGGCTCGCGATGATCGTCGTCATCGCGGGGATCGGGCTGACGGGCCCGACCGCGTCGGCCGCAACGCCCTATTGCGGCATCCACTGGGGTTCACTCGACAAGGTGAACCCGACGATGGTCACCTCACCGTTCACCGCCGTACGGGCGGGACGGCACGAGTGCTTCGACCGGATCGTCGTCGATCTCGCCGGGCCGGCCGCGGGTTACCGCGTCGGCTACGTCCCCACCGTCCACGAGGACGGATCGGGATTCGAGATCCCACTGCGCGGCGGCGCGTATCTCCAGGTGGTCGTCCTCGCGCCCGCCTACTACGCACCGGCGAACCGGCGCGAGGTCGTCGACGTAAGCGGGTATCGCACTCTGCGACAGGTGGCGTGGGCCAACAGTTTCGAGGGCCAGACCACCCTCGGGGTCGGAGTACGGGCCCGGTTGCCCTTCCGGGTGTTCACCCTCGACGGTCCCGGTAGTGGTTCACGGGTGGTGCTGGACGTCGCGCACCAGTGGTGAGGCCGGATACCGGCACATCCGGATCCACGAATTCTTCCGACACAGCCGGTCCCGGCAACCACGGACGGCTGCCGGGACCGGCTGTCACAGAGGAGGGTCAGCGGTAGGACGCCCGCAGCGTCTTCTTGTCGAGCTTGCCCAGCGGCGTCAGCGGCAGCGAGTCGAGGAAGTCGACCGACTTGGGGGCGTGCACCGAACCTTTTGCGGCACGCACCTTCTCGATCAGCTCCTCGGCGGGCACCGACTGGCCGTCGCGCAACACGACACACGCCTTGACGGCCTCGCCCCACTTGGCATCGGGCACACCGACGACGGCCACGGACGCGACCGCCGGATGCGACGAGATGACGTCCTCGATCTCGCGGGGGAAGACGTTGAAGCCGCCGGTGACGATCATGTCCTTCTTGCGGTCGACGATCGTCATGAAGCCGTTCTTGTCGGCGCGCGCGACGTCGCCGGTGTGCAGCCATCCGCCGCGCAACGCCTCGGCGGTCTCCTCCGGCTTGTTCAGATAGCCCTTCATCACGAGCGGGCCGCGCACACAGATCTCGCCGAGTTCGCCCTGCGGCACCTCGTTCAGGTCGTCGTCGAGCAGGCGGACGTCGAGCCACGGCACGGGGCGCCCACACGACGCGAGACGGCTCGGATCGTCGGGGAGGTGTTCCTCCTTGCGCAGCACCGAGATTGTCATGCCGCATTCGGACTGGCCGTAGAACTGGAAGAAGACCGGGCCGAGCCGTTCGATCCCCTCGCGCAGGCGGGACGGCGACATGGCCGACGCACCGTAGAACAGGGTCTCGAGACTCGACAGGTCGCGGCTGTCGAAATCGGGATGGTCGAGCAGCATGTAGATCATCGTCGGCACGAGCATGGTCGCGTTGATGCGGTGCTTCTCGATCGCTTCGAGCACGAGCGCGGGATCGAAATGGGGCAGCACGTAGAGACATCCACCGCGCAGGAGCGTGGGGACGAAGAACGCCGCACCGGCGTGCGAGAGCGGGGTGCACACGAGGAAGCGCGGCTGCTCGGGCCACTGCCACTCGGCCATCTGGATCTGGTTCAGGGCCGCACCCGAACGGAACGAGCCCATGACACCTTTCGGCTTCCCGGTGGTGCCGCCGGTGTAGACGATGGACGAGGTGTCCTCGATGTCGACGGGCGCGGACACGAGTCGCTGCTCGGTGAACTCCTCGGACAGGGCGAGGATGTCGGTGCCCACCGAGGACGGACCGAGGGAGAACAGGTTCTCGAGGGTCGGTACCTGCTCGCGCAGCTCTGCGGCGCGGTCCTCGAAGTGGCGGGGATCGAAGATCAGGGTCTCGATCTCGGCGTCGGTCGAGATGTACAGGTGGTCGGAGAGCGAGCCCATCGGGTTCAGGGCCGTGTTGCGGCAGCCGGCGACCATCGTGGCACCCATCGAGATGAGGACCTCGGGCCGGTTCTTGGACAACATCGCCACCGCCGATCCCTGCCCGACCCCGACGGACGCGAGCGCCTGCTGGAACCGGCTGATGGCGGCGCGCATCTCGGCTCCGGTGAGGACGACGTCACCGAGGTGCAGGGCGGGCCGGTCGGCGCTGCGGTCGAGCGCGGTGATGAGGAGATCGGGCGTGAATGCGGGGCGGTAGAGGTCGGCGTACTCCTCGGGCATGGTCGTCCTTCCGGTGTGCTGTGACGGTCCGTTGTGTGACGTCACCGGTCGGCGTTCTCCGCTGTGGTGACCATCACCTGCCGTTGGTCACGATAACCGCTCCGGGCCGAAAACTGAAACACGTTCCACTCTGCCTTTTCGGCGAACTCTCGCCTAGAGTCTTGGGCACGCCACAGCACACCACCGGGGGATCACGCATGCAGTCGGCCACGCCGTCACCGAGCGAGACCGAGACGGCAGTCACCGCCACCGTCGTCGAACATCATCGGCTCCGGCACGACCTCGCCGTCGTGCGTCTCGAATGCGACGACGCGATCGTCGATTTCCGTCCCGGGCAGTACGTCGACGTGGCCGTGCCGCAACGTCCCACGCTGCCGCGTCGCCTCTCCCCCGCGTTGCCGCCGTCGCTGGACGGCAAGCTCGAGTTCCACGTGCGCACGGTCCCGGGCGGCTGGGTGAGCGGTGCGATCGTCGCCGAGACACAGCCGGGCGACGTATGGCAGATCGGCGCGGCCCGCGGCGGCGACCTCCACATCGACGACACCGGCCGCATCGTCATCATGGTGGCCGGCGGAACGGGCCTCGCACCGCTGCGGTCGTTGATCCTCGACGCGGCGCGCCGACCGGATCCGCCTCGTACCTTCCTGTTCACGGGCGCCCGCAACCCGCGCGACCTGTACGCCGCCGACATGCTCACACTCCTGTCGGAGGCGCTGCCGTGGCTGACGGTCGTGCCGGTCGTGGAAACCCTCGAGATCCCCGACATCCCCGACCCCTGGTTCGACCGCATCGCCCCGCGCATCGACGAGTTCGGACCCGACCCCGACGAACTGCTCGAGGGCAGCGTCGACGAGGTCGTCACGTCCTACGGTGCGTTCGGCGACCACCAGGTGCTCGTGTGCGGCCCGGCGGCCATGGTGCGCACCACCGCTCAGCGGCTGATCGAGACCGGTAC
>Ga0180216_1000428_pt1 | contig 45462 bp, 45 predicted proteins | sample eDN3rd37CBELigMG_FD_128879 | JGI IMG/M metagenome (GOLD analysis project Ga0180216, IMG submission 128879) | Enriched Miracle-Growth compost microbial communities from Emeryville, California, USA - eDNA 3rd pass 37_C BE-Lig MG (version 2)... ...
CATCTCGAACACGACCGTTAAGCCTTTCAGCGCCGATGGTACTTGGACCGCAGGGTCCTGGGAGAGTAGGACATTGCCAAGCACTAAGAAGTCCACTGCATTTGCAGTGGGCTTTTTTGTTTTATTGAGACTGGGACGAAAGTAATATTTTTCAAGTTTATACGGCATTGTTATTCATTTTTTGAGTAAATAAGCCGTTAATATTAGGATAGACAATTTTATGAAGGAAAGGAATTGGAGCATGCATAATTACCAAAGTTCAGCATTTACTTCAGGTAAAAAGTGGTTAGCGTTTGTACTTGTCGTCGCGTTGCTTTTTTCTTTATTAGCATCGGTAGCTTACGCTGCAGAGGAAAAGGTAACAGGTATTCAGTTTGATTATGATGAATCTGATTATAATAGCGGCAATTCATCTCTTAAAGTTTTTGTGGATGATGCTAAAGTATATATTGATGTTTTAGCTTCAATTGAGGGATCTTCTTCCAAAAAGGATGTAACAGCCTCAGCTACATGGAAATCATCTAATCCTGATTATGTAAAGGTCGATAAAGGTGTGCTAACTGGCGTTGGTAAAGGAACAGCGACAATTAGTGCAACTTATAAAGACTATAAAATTTCAATTAAAGCGACTTCAGATTATGTATATGATAGCGTAACGTTAATGGATAACAACAGCACTGCTCCTACAAAAGGAGAAGGTGAGGTTGGTAAAACTCATACGTATACGCTTAACGGTACGAAAAATGGCGTAACAGAGGATATTACGACAGAAGCTACCTGGTCCACGTCGAGCTCGTCAGTTGCAACGGTCAATGAAGGAACAGTTACCTTTGTTGGTACAGGAACAGCTACCATTACAGCTAAGTATAAAGGAAAGTCAGACTCAATTGCGATTACAGTTTCTTCTCCATATAAATCTATTTCAGTGTTACCAAGTGAACAAATTGAGATGGAAGTTGGCGGGGATGACCATCAGCTTGTAGCAACGGCTACATTAAATTCTGGTGAGACAATTGATGTTACTGAAGACGCGGAATGGACAAGTGTTAATTCTAGTATCGTTACTGTTGAGGATGGTAAGCTTACAGCAGTAGCAGCAGGAAGAACGACAATTAATATTTCACATAAAGGAAAGTCAACGTCTGTAGAAGTTATCGTACGTAACGCCTATCAGTCGATTCGTTTGTCACCTGAAAATGAATACCATATGTTTATTCAGGACCAGCCGTTGCAAATAGAAGCTGAAGTATTAAATAATGCTAATGTTTCTTATAATGCTACACATCTAGTGACTTGGACCTCTTCTGATCCTGTTGTAGCTATGGTATCTAATGGACGGGTTACAGCTAAAGCAGTTGGTACTACTAAAATAACGGCAGCCTATAAAGGTGTAAGTCGCAGCATTAATGTTTCGGTATATCCAAGCATTAATAAACTAACTATAGAAAATGAAACAGTTGACGGCTTCCTAAATAATAGTGAGAAGCTGCCTACTGTAAACGGTACATTATTTGATGGTTCTACAATTGATGTTACCAAGCTCGTTGAATGGTCCTCTAGCAACGAAAAGGTAGCTGTTATTGAGAATGGAAAATGGGTTGCTAAGCAGGTTGGTGAAACAACACTTACTGCTAAAATTAATAACTATGAAGTAGATGTTAAGCTCATTGTTCATGTGAAGCCACGTAAGCTAGTAGCTGAATCATCAAGCTTAAACATTGTTCTTGGTAAGGAGACAGCGTATCCTACCGTTACAGTAATTACTGAGGATGGCAATGAAGAGGATATTAGCAATAAAGTAACGTGGAGTGCTTCTAATGATAACCTTATTCTTAAACCTACTACAATAAAGGGGATAGAGGCTTCGACAGTTAATTTAACCGCTACTTACTTAAACAAATCAACGACGATTAAAGTAAGAATAGAAGAAGAAATAGTAAAGCTTGTAGCTGATCCAGAAGTTTTAGAGCTTAATCCTAATCGTTCCAAATCTATTAAAATTACCGGATATTATAAAGACGGTAGAACGGTTGTGCTAAGCTCCAAAATTGAGCTAACGGTTTCTTCTACTAAATTAGCTTCTATTAAAGGTAGAACGGTAAAAGCATTGTCTGCAGGTAGTGGTGTTATTACTGGAACATATCAAGATCAAAGTATTACGATTCCAATTATCGTCACACCGAAGCTAAAATCTTTATCAATGTCTGACAAATCTGCAACGTTAAGTGTAGGTAAAACAATTACAGTTAAGCTGACTGCTAACTACGTTACAGGAAGCCCTGCAATTATAACAGATCAAGCGGTATGGACGACAAACAAAAGCAGCGTTGCAACAGTTGAGAACGGCAAAATTACCGCTGTTGGTAAAGGCACGGCAACAATAAAGGCAAGTTTTGGTGGCAAGAGCGCTTCGATTCGAATTGTAGTAAAATAATAGAGTAAAACCAAGCAGGATGAAAAACTTATTAGTTTTTCATCCTGCTTCTTTAGATTTAGGCAATAAGAAAGGGTAACAATGAAAAATATATTTGTAACTGGCTACAGCGCACATGAGCTTGGCATTTATGATCAAAAAAATAAAGCATTGAAATATATAAGGAAAGCCTTTGTGCAAAAGATCGTGCCTTTAATAGAGGATGGCTTGCAGTGGATTATTACGCCTGGGCAATACGGCTTTGATTTATGGGCAACAGAGGTAGCCATTAAGCTACGTGATACAAGATATCCGACGCTTAATATATCGATGCTTCACGCCTACATGGGGCAGGAGCAAAACTGGAATGAGAATAAGCAACAATACTTTAATAAGATCAAACAACAGCTTGATCATTTTGATATTGTAAGTAAGCAGCCGTATCAGGGGCCATGGCAATTTCAAGCGAGAGATCAAATCATGCTCAATAAAACAGATGGAATGCTCTTATTCTATGATGAGGAAGCAGCTGCAAGCAAAGTAAAATATATACGAGATAAAGCGTTAAGAAAAGCCGAGCAGGAGCATTATCCGATTATCGCAATCACTTCTGACGATATTAACAATATTGTTGAGGAGGAGCAGTATAACGAGCTATGAAGGGATGGGAGAAATAAAAGAGGAGTTCGCAACTTCTAACTGTGAGAAGTTGCGAAAAGGATGAACCGTTGTCTTACGGTTGATAAAAATTAACTTCCTTCAGCTGCATTCGTAATATGCCTGCCTTTGTTTTTCGCGATAGCTTGCGTAATGAAAGAGTTAGCAATAGCTTAGGAGCAAGCAGCCATATGTGCCAAAACATAATGCTAAGTAATAATGAGGGGGAGATCCAAGGATACAACACACCTACAATAATTGCCCCTAGCCAAAATAGCTGCGTATGAATTTTGCGAAATACAAAAAAGCTAATATCATTAGCAGGTTTAAACCCAGTCCAAGGCGGAGTGATCCCCCATCTCCACTTGCGGTCAGCTGCCTCATGTACATTAATAAAAGCGAGTAAAATAATAACTAGATGAATCACTTGCATAATTGCAAAGCCAATTAACCAGTTGAACACGCCATATAGCTGGTATACACTATATTCAAAGCCAAGAATGATCAAGGCACATAGTAAATAGCCTATTAGCATTTCGTTACGAATAACAATGCGCTTGACGTGCTTGTATTGATATATTGTGGCTGTTGGATGATCTGTAAGCGACTGCTTCATAATATACTCCCTTCGATTTCACTATCTACTATATCGGCAAAATAAGGAACACCTTTAACATAGCTGCACATCGCCCAACCAATTTGCATATTGTATATTGAAAATGAGAAGTATATTTTCATAGAATGTGCACCATACTATTATTAATACACTGTAGAGGTGATATTATGATCAATGCTACTGAACAAAACTGTACAATATGCGGACATGAAAGTGATGTAGGAATTCACATTGTAAGTAGTTTTATTTGCTCTCATTGTGAGCAGGAAATGGTGGCAACGGATACGCAGGATGAACGCTATCCATTTTTTGTTGCTAAAATGAAAACTATATTTTTTGAGACAAATGCCAACACTTAAACGACTGAACGCCATTCAGTCGTTTTTTTATGGTTTCATTGCTTAGCTTTATGATACAGTTGAGTAAAATAGGATTGGGGAAACGGTTATGAATGATATAAATCATAAGCTAGACAATATACCACTATTTCAGCATCTTATAGCCTTTGCTAATACGGGTCCGCAGTCTTATCATGTTCCAGGACATTGTAATGGTAATATATATGAACAGCTAGTTACTAGCTTCCCAATTGAACATCAGCGTTATATAGCCGCGCTCGCTACGCTTGCAAAGCTAGATGTAACGGAGCTTTCCCATACAGATGATTTACATGATCCGCAAGGGATTATTCAGCAAGCTCAGCAGCTTACTGCTAATCTATACGGGGCTGATCATAGCTTGTTTTTAGTAGGTGGCAGTACGGCAGGGAATGTGGCATTAGTATTAACGCTATGCAATCCAGGGGACACTATTATTGTACAGCGAAATGTCCATAAATCTGTCATGAATGGCTGTAAGCTTGGAGAAGTAAATGCGGTGTTTCTGGTTCCCGAGCTTGACGAGGAGACGGATCTAGCGGTCATACCTAGCTTGGCGGTCTTAGAAGAAGCCATTCAGCAGCACCCTGAGGCTAAGGCGGTATTTCTGACTAATCCGAACTATTATGGGCTCAGTGTAGAGCTAGAGCCTTATATTCAGCTTGCGCACCGATATAACATTCCTTTGGTCGTTGATGAGGCGCATGGAGCCCATTACGGCATTGCCCCATATAGCCCCAACTCGGGTCTTGCTTCAGGCGCAGATGCGGTTGTGCAGTCTGCACACAAAACGTTGCCTGCATTAACAATGGGAGCTTATCTGCATATTCAAGGGGAACGAATTCAAGTTAACGATGTACAACGCCAGCTAGCTATGCTAGAGAGCTCCAGTCCATCCTATCTATTAATGACAAGCCTTGATATCGCACGTGCGGTGCTTCAAGCCTGCGGTAAGGAGATGTTCCAGCAATCGTATCAATTACGTGAACAGCTATTACAATGGCTGGAGCGGCGTAGCAGCAGGCTAGCTATTAAGCAGTTATCACCTAGTAGTAAGGTTCGTCAAGATCCATATCGATTATTGCTCTATGATCGCTTAAAGGGCGCCAGCGGTGCTCAATTACAGAATATGCTGGAGCAGCAAGGGATCTGGGTCGAAATGTCAGTCTCTCATTATGCGGTGCTAGTGTGGCATATGGCAATGAACGATGACCAGTTGCAGCAGCTACAGCAAGGAATCATTCAGGTTGAACAGCAGCTTAATCAGAAGCTGTTAGATGATACTAATGCTGACGACGTTAGCAGCAATCCTAATATGCGACAGTCTAAATCTATAAATGCTAAGCTGGCTGTTAGCGCACCTGTACAGTTTAAGCGAAAAATTCAGCTAGACACCACATTCCTTGAGCTAGACCAAGCCGAGGGCTGTTGCTGCGCTGAGCAAGTTATTCCATATCCTCCTGGCATTCCTATTTTATTTGAAGGAGAGCTAATAACAGATGAGCATATCGCAGAGATTCGTCGTTATATGGCTAACGATACAAGATTTCAAGGTGCGGGACGATTAAATCAAGGGATGATTAAAGTATTTGTACAATAATATACATTGTGTTGGGCTTGTCTGTTACAATAGGAGAGAGAATGATTAGAATAGGGGCAGAAGTATTGAATACAGGACTATTTATTTCGTTTGAAGGTGGAGAAGGAGCAGGTAAAACAACCATCATCGGACGTTTACAGCAGGAGCTAATGAAACGTAACTATAGAGTGCTTATGACACGGGAGCCTGGCGGTATTCCCATTGCAGAGAAAATACGCGGCATTATTCTTGATCGTGAGCACACGATGATGGATGAACGGACGGAAGCGTTACTTTATGCAGCAGCAAGACGTCAGCACTTAGTAGAAAAGGTTATGCCAGCTCTGCAAAACGGTAGCATTGTATTATGTGATCGGTTTATAGATAGCAGTTTAGCCTACCAAGGCGTTGCTCGTGGCTTAGGGATAGAGCAGGTTTGGTCAATTAATGAATTTGCGATAGGTGAGCTAATGCCGGATCTTACGATCTATTTGGATGTCACGCCATCGATCGGCTTGCAGCGGATTGCCAGTGCTCAAGGTCGCGAAATTAATCGTCTTGATCTGGAAAGCAATACCTTTCATGAAAGTGTAAGACAGGGCTACTTGATGTTATGCGAGAAGTTTCCTGAGCGGATTGTTAAGGTAAATGCTGACGGTGAACCTTCTGAGGTGTATGAGCAGGTTATCTTTGCGATCTCTAATTATCTGTCAGAAAATAACGAAAGACTCTCTTAGCAAAAAATATAACACATATAAGCGTTTTCACTGTATTATATAGTATAAGCAACATTCATTATCTTGCATATAATAAGGAAATAGATGCTATGCTTCAAGGTCAAGCTCTTGATGCTCAAGTATGGCAAGCCTATGAGTGATATTATATTTAGGAGGGATATTATGAAATTGGTGATTGCGGTAATTCAAGATAAGGATAGTAATCGTCTTTCAAATGCGCTTGTAAAGGAAGGCTTTCGTGCGACAAAGCTAGCAAGTACAGGCGGATTTCTACGCGCAGGCAATACTACCTTTTTGATCGGTGTCGAAGACGAACGCGTACACGAAGTATTTCAAGTTATCAGCAACAGTTGCAAAGTTCGTGATCAATTGGTGACACCAGTTTCACCTATGGGCGGAGCTACCGATTCTTATATTCCATTCCCTGTTGAAGTACAAGTTGGTGGAGCGACGGTGTTCGTTGTGCCGGTTGAAAGATTTGAACATTTTTAAGTTGGAAGTGATTGCTGATGAGAGTAGACCAAAGTTTTAGACCACTAGGACAAAGTCGTACAACAAGTGGTTCTGTTGCTAAACCAACAGCTTCAACTTCTTTTTCAGATTTATTGATGCAAAATGATCGTGCCAATTCGGTAGACGAGCTTCAACAAAAAATTAGAAGTATTCAGGAGCAAGGTGAGCGACTGGCAAGACATATGACGGTTCGCGAATTAAAGCTTTATCGTAATATGATTAAGAAGTTTCTTGAAGACACCTTAAGACGTGGTGTTGGACTTAAGGAAGTTAGGGGCTTTGACCGTCGAGGACGGATTAAGCGCTATAAGCTGTTGGAAGAAGTGGATAGTAAGCTGGTTTTGCTGGCTGAAGAGCTGCTTGAAACAGAAGAAGGCAGAATAGAGCTGCTTAACACATTAGGCGAAATTCGCGGTATATTAATAAATTATGCATTTTGATTGAAGGAGTAAGTACATGAGTTCAGAGGGAGCCTTGGCGCCACAATGGAAAGCAAAGCGAATATTACAGCATGCGTTAATTGAGCAGCGTATATCACATGCTTATCTGTTTGAAGGGCCTGCAGGGACAGGAAAGCTGGTAGCAGCCAATGCGTTCGCAAAAGCACTGCTCTGCTTGCAGCCAGTTAATGGTGAGGCTTGCCAAACATGTCAGGAATGCCGTAAGTTCGATAATGGCAATCAGTCAGATGTTCATTATATTGTAGCGGAAGGTCAATCCATTAAAATAGATCAGATCAGACAGTTGCAGCGTGACTTAGCATATCGCACGTCGAGCAATCGGAGAATGATTTATATTATTGAACAAGCCGAGAAGATGACCGTTCAGGCGGCTAATAGCTTGCTCAAATTTTTGGAGGAGCCCATATCACCTGTCGTTGCGTTACTGCTAACTAGCAATGAGCAAGCTATGCTCCCGACCATTCGTTCACGCACAATGAGAGTACCCTTTACTCCATTGTCACCAGAGATTATGCTGCAGCAGCTCATTGCTGAAGGTGCTGCGCCAACCCTTGCCAGAGCGGCAGTTCAGCTTAGCTCAGGAATAGATGGAGCGCGTGCCATATTAGAAAAGAATGGGTTTGCAGAAATAAGAACGCTAGTGATACAATTAGGGAAGGAAAGCATTACGAAGTACACCACAGCGATGGTAACAGCAGCGCAAAAGCTCTTTAAAGGGGACTTTAGCGATCAATTAGAGCTTGTGCTAGCATTATTGTTGCTATGGTTTAAAGATATGACGCAATTCCAGGCTGGAAGACAAGATAAATTAGTATTTATAGATGAGCTAGACTGGATAAGCGCACATGCGTTTTCACGATCGTTCGCAGGATGGGTATCCTGTATGGAGCATGTTCTGGAAGCGGACAAGCGTATGAAAGCAAATGTGACGCCACAGCTTTCTTTTGAGCAACTTTTGGTAAAATTACAGGAGGGTTAATCCTTGTATAATGTAATCGGTGTTCGCTTTAAGAAGGCGGGCAAGATATACTATTTTGATCCTGTTGAGCATTCCGTAGAGAAGGATCAGCATGTCATTGTTGAAACTGCGCGAGGGATAGAATACGGCAAAGTAGTTATCGGTCAGAAGCAAGTTGGAGAAGAAGATGTTGTTTTACCGCTCAAGCGAGTGATACGAATTGCCAATGAGACGGATGCTCAAGTTGTCGATGAAAATCGCAACGCAGCTGCGCAAGCCTTTACAACTTGCCTGGAGAAAATTCAAAATCATCAGCTTCGAATGAAGCTAGTCGATGTTGAATATACATTTGATCGCAACAAAATTATTTTCTATTTCACAGCAGAGGGTCGAGTAGACTTTCGCGATCTTGTTAAGGATTTAGCTAGCGTATTCCGCACAAGAATTGAGCTGCGTCAAATCGGTGTCAGAGACGAAGCAAAAATGCTTGGAGGAATTGGACCATGTGGACGAGTATTATGCTGTTCTTCGTGGTTAGGGGATTTTGAGCCTGTTTCGATTAAGATGGCGAAGGATCAAAATTTATCGCTTAATCCTACTAAAATATCAGGATTATGCGGACGTTTGATGTGCTGCTTGAAATACGAACATGATAATTATGAAAGTGTGCGAGAAGAGCTCCCAACCGTTGGAAAGCTGGTTATTACATCACTTGGTGAAGGTAAAGTAACAGGAATCAATGCTTCAACCAAAACCGTCTTCGTTCAATTATTTGATCATCCAGGTAAGCCGAAAGAGCTTTCGATGGATGATGTAGTCACGAAATAATAGGTTTTAATGTAGCTTAGCATGTAACTCTGGGGTGGATACTTAGAGATGAAGGATATATTCGTACAATTTAGTGAATTGGAAGATCGTGCTGGAGCTATGCATCAGGAACTCGGTTTATTAAAGCAGCGGGTTGTTGCATTGCTAGAGGAAAATCAACGATTATCACAAGAGAATGAACAGCTTAGAGCCATTTTAAGACAGGAGCATGAGCAGCAGGAGCAGTCTGCACAGTCGACGACATCGACGACACATGTGCACGATGACTCCGTTGAGCATGTAGAGGATAGTAATGAAATTGGCGAAGGGTATGATAACCTCACTAAGCTATACTATGAAGGCTTTCATATATGTAATGTTTATTATGGACATCTTCGAACTGAGGGAGATTGCTTATTCTGCTTATCTTTCCTCAATAAATAAAAGAGTACATGCCGCTCCTTATGCTACAAGAGGAGCGGCTTTTTTTGAAAAGTGACCGAAAGGAGAATGGGATTGAGCATTAAGCAGGAAGTTCCATTATATGAAGGAGAACGAATCGACGATTTACTAACAGACTCAGGATTGAAAATTATACAGAGCAGGCAAGTGTTCAGCTTCTCATTAGATGCCGTACTGCTTGCGCGTTTTGCTAAGCTACCGAAGCGTGGGCGGATTGCTGACTTTTGTACAGGCAACGGGGTTATCGCACTACTAAGCTCCGATAAGACAGAAGCGCAAATTGATGCGATTGAAATTCAACCGCGTTTAGCAGATATGGCAAGACGCAATGTGATGATGAACGGACTGCAGCAGCGAATTAACGTAATTGAAGAGGATTTACGACAATATGGAATCCATGCAGGCAATGGCATATATGATGCGATAACTGTCAATCCTCCTTATATGAGACCATCTGCAGGAGATAAAAACGAAAACGAGCATTATGCGCTCGCCAGACATGAGATTACCTGTACGATCGATGATATTGCCAAAGCAACTTGTAAGCTGCTTCGCCCAGGTGGCAAGCTTTATATTGTACATCGTCCATCGAGACTAGCGGATATTATTATCGCGCTAAGAAGCTGGAAAATCGAACCGAAAATTATTCAATTCGTTCATCCCAATGCTCAAGGGGAAGCGAATATGGTGCTTATAGAGGCAATTCGTGACGGCAAACCAGATCTTCGCGTGCTGCCACCACAAATTGTATATAATGAAGCGGGAGAACAAATCATATGAATATTCAAAAAAGCTTTCAAGGCAAGCCCGACTTCGGGACATTATATCTTGTTGCAACACCGATTGGTAACTTAGAGGATATGACGATGAGAGCAATTCGTACATTGCAGGAGGTTAACCTTATCGCAGCTGAGGATACTCGCAATACGCGTAAGCTGCTCACGCATTTTGACATTAAAACAAGATTGGTTAGTTATCATGAACATAATAAGGAAGCAAGTGGTGCAGAATTAATTAAGCTGCTGGTGCAAGGAGAGGATATTGCTTTAGTTAGTGATGCCGGCTTACCGGCAATATCTGACCCAGGCGCGGATATCGCTCGAGACGCGATATCGCAAGGGATTGCGGTTGTTCCAATTCCAGGCGCTAATGCCGCACTTTCTGCATTAATTATTTCCGGACTGAATACGGATCGATTTACCTTTGTTGGCTTTCTTCCACGTGATAAGAAGGGGATCACTGCCTTATTAGAGCAGGTACGTACATATCGCGAGACATTGATTTTTTATGAGTCGCCGTATCGTATTGAGAAGACGTTGAACTATATGCTGGAATGCTGGGGTGACCGTCAAGTCGCTGTGGCGCGTGAGCTAACTAAGAAGCATGAAGAAGTCGTTAGAGGAGCACTATCGCAATGCATAGCGCATTTTGCAGAGTATGAACCGCTCGGTGAGTTTTGTATCGTTGTTGAAGGCATGAGCGAGGAAGAAGTCATCCAGCAGGAAGCAGAGGCGCAGAGCTGGTGGAAGCAGCTATCCATTAATGAGCATGTTCAACACTATGAAGCTAGCATGTCTCACAAAGAAGCATTAAAAAAGGTAGCACTTGATAGAGGGATTTCCAAGCGCGATGTGTACAATCAAATTCACCAATAAAAAAAGACCTTCCTGGCATAAAGTGTCCAGGAAGGCATCAAGGAGTATAAAAAGGTTAGAATTAACATGTCGATAATTATAGTATACCTTATTTTTTTTATTTTGTCACAGGAGATGGCATTTCTGATAAACAATTTTGGCAAACAATTTTTCCTTTGAAGTAAGTAACGTCTTCAGCGTTGCCACAGAAAATACATGCAGGCTCATATTTTTTCAACATGATGCGCTCACCATCAACGTAAATTTCCAAAGCGTCCTTTTCACCAATACCAAGTGTGCGACGTAATTCGATAGGAATAACAACACGACCTAGTTCATCTACTTTACGTACAATACCAGTTGATTTCATCATAATATATCCGTCCTCTCATATATTGAATTCTGTCATAATTCGACATTGTTCGTGTTAATTTACATTAATAATACCAACTCTTACCAATAGAGTCAATATGATATTATCGTAATAATGCCTTATAGTATAAGAATTCAGCTGACTTTTTGATAGTAATTCTCTTGTAATAGAATACTATATTTTCGACATTTTTGCATTTAATTTTACGACATTATTCGACAAAAAAATTAAATTTGACAGAAATTTGAACAAGGAGGTTAATTTTATGACGATGCTCTCAGAGGAAAAAGTATTTAAAGATCCGGTGCATAGCTATGTGTATGTACAGGAAAAATTAATTTGGGATTTAATCAATAGCGCGGAATTTCAACGCTTGCGACGAATTCGACAATTAGGGACGACATTTTTAACCTTTCATGGTGCAGAGCATAGTCGATTTTCCCATTCATTAGGCGTTTATGAAATTACTCGTCGCATTATTTCTCAGTTTGAACGTCACAATTATCCTGATTGGCCGAAGGAAGAGCGAATAGTAGCGTTATGTGCTGCGCTCCTGCATGATATTGGACATGCTCCCTTCTCTCATTCTATAGAGGAAATATTTGAAACCGACCATGAGGAGTGGACGGTGAAAATTTTACTGGAGCAAAGTGAAATTAATTCCATACTCTCAGACTATTCTCGGGACTTGCCACAAAAGGTAGCTGATGTTATACGAAAGACATACAGTCAAACCATCGTTGTTAGTTTAATTTCCAGTCAGCTTGATGCAGATCGTATGGATTACTTGCTAAGAGACGCTTATTTTACAGGAACGGATTATGGAAATTTTGATTTGGAGCGAATTTTACGTGTACTGCGTCCGTATCAAGGAACGATCGTCGTTAAGGAAAGTGGAATGCATGCGATCGAGCATTATTTAATGTCTCGTTATCAAATGTACTGGCAAGTTTATTTCCATCCCGTTACACGCAGCTCTGAAATCATTTTGCGACAAATTTTTAAGCGAGCGCAGCAATTGTATCGGGAAAATTACACGTTCAAATGGATGGATGAATCAATTTACTCTTTAATAGAAGGAACACTAAATTTAAGATCGTATTTGAGCCTGGATGAAGCGCTTGTTCAGTACGCATTTAGCCGCTGGCAGCATGAGTCAGATGCATTGCTGGCAGAGCTATGTGAACGTTTTCTTAATCGAAAATTATATAAGTATATTTCGGTAAAAACGATAAGTGAGGATTGGCTTCAGGAGATAAAAAATACGTTCATTTCCATCGGGTTAAATCCTGAGTATCATATGGAAATCGATTACCCGATGGACCGGCCATATGACATTTACCGAATGGAGCAGCCAATGATTGATGGCAAAGAAAAAGCGCCGATTATGTTGCTTGAAAAGGATGGAAGTTTGTCAGAAATTGCTTCAAAATCGGATATTATTGCATCGATCAGCGGGCTGCATCAAGGTAATTATCATCTGTACTATCCGGAAGAGGCGCTAATTAGACATCGTTATCAATTAAGTGCTAAAATGAAACAAATTTTTAATATATCAGAGTAGGAGTATGCAGCAAATGACTAAATTATTCGACACTCACGCACATTTGGATGCGCCACAATTTGACGAGGACCGTGAGGAGATGATCGCTCGTGCACGGGAAGCGGGTGTGGAGCTTATCGTTAATATCGGATTTGATCGTCAAACGATTCCAACGACGATGGAGCTAGCGGAGAAATACGATTTTATTTATGCAGCAGTCGGTTGGCATCCAGTGGAGAGCATTTATATGCAAGAGGAGGATTTGGGCTGGATTGAGTCACTATGCTCGCACCCAAAAGTAGTGGCAATTGGCGAAATTGGTCTTGATTATCATTGGGATACCTCGCCTAAGGATGTGCAGCATAAGGTATTCCGACAACAAATTGCATTGGCGAAAAAGGTCAAAAAACCGATCATTATTCATAATCGCGATGCACACGCGGATATCATTAAAATTTTGAAGGAAGAAGGAGCCGCTGAGGTAGGAGGTATTATGCATTGCTTTTCAGGTAGCTGGGAAATCGCTAAGCAATGCCTCGATATGAACTTCTATATTTCCTTCGGTGGACCGGTCACATTTAAGAACGCGAAGGTGCCAAAAGAGGTGCTGAAAAATGTTCCACTGGACCGTTTATTGATTGAAACGGACTGCCCATATCTTACACCCCATCCATATCGTGGTAAGAGAAATGAGAGTGCCTATGTTGCACTTGTAGCGGAGACTGCAGCACAAATTAAGGAAATTTCCCTAGAGGAATTAGCGCAAATCACTATGCAAAATGGAAAAAATTGTTTCCGAATTCAATAGAATACGCTAGAAAACGAAGAAAAAAAGACTTTTCGTACGATAAAACTATTTTTTGTTGAAGAATTTAATATAATTTTCGCATTTTACCCCTTTTTTTAATGAAAATCGCATTTTATCTGTTCTTTACAAGTTCACCTCGAACAAGGTATGATTCATTTCAGAACTTTATACTCTGTATTGAATTTCCAGTTTTCTCAAATGTCTCGATCTATCGAATTTGCATATTTAAGAGATAGAGCTCATAGAGATAGTGATGAGGAGGAGGACATGAGAAAACGGGAAGCGTGCAAAGCACGCCATATAGGTAATAGTCGCGTCAGTTGTAACATGCATGATTATTGGCGGCGGGGCTATGAAGGAGGACCGATGAAGTGGGATTAATTCCAGTAAAGGACACCCATGGCAAACGATCATCCAGCATGACTTTCGCAATGCGATGGAAGCATGGAAACTTGCGTTTGATTATGTTGTGCATTTCAATCTCAATCGCTATGACTTTCATGTTTTTGGTGTTGTTGTACGGACAGACGGAAAAAAACGTCTCCGTAGTAGTGAACGGACAAGAAACTGTTGTTACGACAAAGCAATGGGTTCTGCAACGCCTACTGGATGAACAAGCTATTACGTTAGGACCGCATGATGAAGTATCTACAGCGCTAAATGCTCCGATTAAGGATGGCGATGTAATCGAAATAAATCAAGCAATTCCCGTAAACGTAGTAGCGGACGGAAAAACGTCTAAGCAATACACAACAGAGAAAACGGTGCAGGCGGCGATCAAGCAGTTAAATATATCGATTCGCAGTCAAGATAAAATAGAGCCTTCTCTGGACAAGGAATTGAAGGCTAATGACACAATCAAAATTGTTCGTGTCGAAACAAAAGTAACGTCTCAAGAAAAGACGGTACCTTTCTCTATTGTGAAGAAGGAAGACAGCAGCTTGACCAAAGGTACTGAAAAAGTAGTGCAGTCAGGTAAGGTTGGTGTTGTTGTTGAGCAGATTGAGCAGCGCTTTGAGGATGGCGTGCTGGTAGCTGATGCGGTAGTCAAGGAATCAGTTAAAGCTGAGGCTGTTGATCAAGTCGTGGCAATCGGTACAGCTAAAGCGAAATCTGCAATTACAACGATGTCTAACAATACAAGCGCATCACAAACAGTTACTGTTGGAAATTATACGTTTAAGGCATCTGAAGTGTTAAAGAATGTCACTTTAACAGCTTATACTGCAGGACCTGAATCAACGGGGAAATCTGAAGGCGATAAAAACTACGGGATAACAGCCTCAGGAACTACCGTGAAAGAAGGACGTACCATTGCTGTTGATACTTCTGTTATTCCTATGGGCTGGTGGGTCTATATCGAAGGTGTCGGTTTACGCCGAGCTGAAGATAAAGGTGGAGCAATAAAAGGCAAAAAGATTGACGTTTACTTTGAAGATGTAGACGTAGCTACGAAGTTTGGGAAGAAGAAAGGCATTACTGTTTATGTCATCGGACCAAACAAGCCTGCAGCCAGCTAATTCGTAGATGTAGTAATAACAAAATCTTTATGCAATAGATGACGCCTCCTGAGCCGCATGTTTATGTGGTGAGGGAAGCGTCTTTTTGTATACCTTAGAAAGAATTCAAACCATTCGCATGACGCTTTCTAGCTAGTGGTACAATCTCATGTTTATGTTGATGTCAATAATCGGCTATACTAGTTGGAGAAGGTTTAGCAGTTAGAAGGGTGGATATTCGATTGATAAAAGAAGTGATCGTTGTAGAGGGCAAGGATGATACCGTAGCGATTAAGCGCGCTGTCGAAGCAGACACCATTGAAACGAATGGATCAGCGATCGGCCAAGAGGTTCTTGCTCGTATTAGACTTGCTAATGAACGTCGAGGCATCATCATTTTTACAGATCCTGATCATGCCGGAGAACGTATTCGTAAAATTGTTGCGAGCCATGCGCCTGGCTGTAAACATGCCTTTTTACCACAGGAGCTTGCCAGCTACAAAGGTGATATAGGGATTGAAAATGCTAGCCCGGAAGCGATACGTCAAGCGCTATCGTCATTACGTACGGAAACGGACAGCATTCAAGGTGAAATTACGGTAGATGATTTAATGGGTGCAGGATTGCTTGTACATCCCCAAGCGTCTGAGCGCCGTTTACAGCTTGGGAAGCTGCTAGGCATTGGTTATGCTAATGGTAAACAGTTTTATAAGCGTTGTACTAGCTTTAATATTACAAGAGCAGAATTTTATGCAGCAGTTGACCAATTAGGCTATAGGCTGGAGGATAACGGTTTATGAAGCAATTAGAGGTATCGACGCCATCGCGTACGAAGGAAATTATTAAGAAGCACGGATTTTCGTTCAAAAAAAGCTTAGGACAGAACTTTTTAATTGATAGCAATATTTTAACTAGAATTGTCGACGCAGCGGAGCTAAACAATGAGAAGGCTGCGCTTGAAATCGGTCCTGGTATCGGTGCGTTAACACAGCGCCTGGCAAAAGCGGCTGGTAAAGTAACCGCAGTAGAAATTGACCAGCGCCTTATTCCTATACTCGGAGAAATTCTTGAGGACGAGCAGCATGTTGATGTCGTTCATGGAGATGTGCTTCAGCTTGATCTTAAACAGCTTTTTGCTGAGCAATTTGTAGGCTTTGAAAAGGTTAGTGTGGTGGCCAACCTGCCATATTACGTAACAACGCCAATTTTGATGAAGCTGCTTGAGGAAAAGCTGCCACTAGAGCATATTGTTGTAATGATTCAGAAGGAAGTGGCGCAACGGATGGCAGCCAAGCCAGGCGGCAAGGAGTACGGCAGCTTGTCGATTGCCGTTCAGTACTATTGCACGACAGAGATTGTTTGTAACGTACCGCATACTGTGTTCATTCCACAGCCTAATGTTGATTCGGCCGTTATTAAGCTTTCCTTGCGCCCGCAGCCTGCTGTTCAGGTGGAGAATGAAGACTTCTTCTTCCGAGTAGTACATAGCGCATTTGCCCAAAGACGCAAAACGTTAATCAATAACTTGCTCGTGATCACAGGGAAGGATCAGCGTGAACCGCTTACGACGCTTCTCGAGGGGATAGGCATCGATCCTGGACGTCGTGGAGAAACGTTAAGTCTAGAGGAGTATGCTAAGCTTAGCGAGGCACTCAGAACATCTGGACTAGTGAAATGAATTTTATGATAGGTTTCTAAGGATAAGTAATCACCATTCCTCTTTATCATCCATACGATAGATGAAGAGGTGATTAGCCTATGAAGCAAGGTGATCTTGTTGTTCGTCAATCCTATGGCGGAGATGTATTATTCCGAATTGAAGTTCTGCAAAGTGAAAATGTTATTATAAAGGGCTTGGACTATCGGCTTTTGGCAGATGCGCCAAAGCATGACTTAATGTCGATACATGATTCAGCTTATCGTCACAGCAGTAATATGGTACGTCATAAAGCTACGCAAGCCTTTAGACAGATGCATGCCACGATAGGTAACTCGCCATTACCTCAGCAGCAAGAATCGTGGAATCGCAATAATGAGGATAGCTTATACTTTGAATGGCCAGGGAAAGTATTGCATTTGGACGGAGATGCCAATTACTTAAAAAAGAGTATGCAGCTTTACGAAGCGATGAAGGTACCTGCGGAAGGCTATTTTGTCAGTGAGTCGAAAATGGCCGATGCGCTATTACGGCTGCTGCCGCAATATGAACCCGACATTGTTGTCATTACAGGTCATGATGGCGTGCTAAAAAATCGTCAAGGCGTAGATCTGGCGAGCTTGAGCAGCTATAAAAATTCTCAGCATTTCGTTAACGCTGTACGGATTGCCCGAGAATATGAACGCAACCGAGATAGCTTGATCATTGTAGCGGGAGCATGTCAATCTCATTATGAGGCACTCCTACATGCAGGCGCTAATTTTGCCAGCTCTCCGGGCAGAATACTTATTCATGCGCTTGATCCTGTCTATATTGCGATTAAAGCGAGCTATACGCCTCTCAAGGACGTTATTGACCTGCCTGAGCTAGTTTCAGGGACGATTAGTGGTATTGATGGCGTAGGCGGTATAGAGACCTTTGGTCGCTATCGTGTTGGTTATCCACGTCCTAAGCTGCACATTTAAGGGCGGAATCAACTTGAATTTAACAATTTTATATTTTTTGTGTGAAAAGTATATTTTAACCGTTGACAAGAAATATATTCGGCTGATATAATATTTTGCTAATTTGACAAACACCCCTTTTTTAGCTATAATGGACAAGGAAAGAGGTGGTAGTCACAATGGCAAAAAATGCGCTGTTGGATATAAAACGTAGTTTAGAATCTCACGTTGGTTCAAAAATTATGCTACGAGCAAATGGTGGTCGCCGTAAAACAGTCGAGCGTACTGGCACGTTAGAAGAAACCTACCCTTCTGTCTTCATTGTAAAACTTGATGAAGATCAGCACGCATTTAAACGCGTGTCCTATAGCTATGCAGATATACTAACGGAATCGGTAGAAGTTACAGTTTGCAATGACGATGGACAGATTCGCATTGCCCATCTTCATCAATAAGATTCACGTATAGATATAATGTTACAAGGAAATGAAGGCGCGATACTCGCGTCTTATTTTTTTGCCTGAAATTGCTCTGAATGGCCGTCATTGCGTTGCATATACTAACCTCATGCTTTCCATGCCTTTGGTTGTACGAGGAGGTTAAGGAAAAGCATTGAGCGTTAGGAGGTTTTACGCATGGGTAGACGTAAATCAGTGATGTCTGAGCAGTTGAAGCTGGAAATTGCCCGCGAGCTTGGCATATTGCCAACGGTTGAACAGCATGGCTGGGGTGCAATTAAAGCAAAGGATGCAGGTAATATTGTGAAGCGTGCGATTCAAATGGCTGAGGAAGCCGCAGCACGAAATTCCAAGCAGCAATAACGATAAAAAGCTAAGGCTTGCAGTAATGCTTACTGCGAGCCTTAGCTTTTCTGCTATTCCTTTGCTATAATGTACCTATGCTAAAACGGACGGGTGAACAGAACAATGAAAATATATGAGAAGGCACCAGCCAAAATCAATTTAATTCTAGATGTTATTCGCAAGCGTGAGGACGGTTTTCATGAAGTAGAAATGATCATGACTATGGTTGATTTGGCCGATAGACTTGAGATGGAGCCATTATCCCGCGATCAAATTATTATTAGCTCACAGGTGGGCTATATTCCGTTAGATGAAAAAAACTTAGCTTTCCAAGCTGCTCAATTAATTAAAGAGCGCTATGGTGTAAAGCAAGGGGTATACATACATCTTGATAAAAAAATTCCTGTTGCTGCAGGGCTAGCCGGAGGCAGTAGCGATGCAGCAGCTACACTGAGAGGCTTAAATCGTTTGTGGCAGCTAGGCATCTCTGAGCAGGAGTTATGTCAATTAGGCGCTGAGCTAGGCTCAGATGTGCCCTTTTGCGTAACGGGCGGTACAGCACTGGCAACAGGGCGTGGAGAGAAGCTAGAGCGCATTGCTAACCCTCCTCAGTGCTGGGTCGTGCTTGCTAAGCCTCCGATTAATGTATCTACGGCTGATGTTTATGGCCGCTTTCGTGTAAATAAGGTTGACCAGCATCCATCTGTATCGGATATGATCTCTGCATTAGAAGCAGGCTCATTTTCTTCGATGTGCAATTCGCTAGGGAATGTGCTAGAGCAGGTTACGCTCAACTTGTATCCTGAAGTAAGACAGCTTAAGGAAAGCATGATTCGTCTCGGTGCAGATGGCGTACTAATGTCTGGCAGTGGCCCTACGGTGTTTGGGCTAGTTAGCAAGCAGGCGAAGCTATCGCGGATTTATAATGGGCTGAGGGGGTACTGCAAAGAGGTCTACGTAGTACGCATGCTCACTTAAGAGGTAGCTCAAAACACTCAACTTTGATTACGAAGTGAACCTTTGAAGCTTACTCGGCGTCGAATCTTGAACGCTACCGAATGTTCCGGTGCTCACGTACCAAAAACGTACGCTGTGCTCCTCGCTTTCTAGTATCGTCCAAGCTTCTTGGTACTGAAAGCCGAGTGTTTTGAGCTTTCATTGGAAGAGGTAGTTTAAAAAGCACGAAGGGGATGACGAAGCTGTTGCGTTGTAGCATAATCGGCGTCGAATATCGCGTTCATCGGGAGCCTCCGGTACTCACGTACTAAAAGCGTACGCTGCGTTCCTCATTCCCTAGCTTCACTCGATCTTCTTGGTCCTGCCCTCCGAGCTTTTTAAACTTGATAGGAAGAGGTAACTCAAAACACTCAACTTTGATTACGAAGTGAACCTTTGAAGCTTACTCGACGTCGAAGCTTGAACGCTACCGAATGTTCCGGTGCTCACGTACTAAAAGCGTACGCTGCGCTCCTCTCTTTCTAGTATCGTCCAAGCTTCTTGGTACTGAAAGCCGAGTGTTTTGAGCTTTCATTGGAAGAGGAGGTTTAAAAAGCACGAAGGGAATGACGATGTTGTTTCGTTGTAGCGTAGTCGGCGTCGAATATAGCGTTCATCGGGAGATAATGCTTCCGATGTATGTTTCCTGCGGAAACATTGTAGGTACTCACGTACTAAAAGCGTACGCTGCGTTCCTCGTTCCCTAGCTTCACGCGATCTTCTTGATCCTGCCCTCCGTACTTTTTAAACTTTTTTAGAAAAGAACATAAAATCTCGAAAGCGTATTCTCTCTAGCCTACTCAACTTCGCTAAAAGCACTCCACATGGGAAAAAAACGCAAATAACTTGATTAAATCCGTATAATTATGTAATATTTACTTTATAATATTCGGATTTAGGGGGAGAGAATGCGTTGAAAAAATTAAAGCGTAGTTCACGGCTTGTAGAAATGACACAGTACTTGCTTGCTCATCCCCATACGTTGATTTCTTTGACCGCCTTCGCAGAGCGTTATCAATCTGCTAAATCGTCAATTAGCGAGGATCTTGCAATCATAAAGGAAGTATTTGAGGAAGAGGGGATTGGTCAACTGCATACCTTAGCGGGAGCTGCTGGTGGTGTGAAGTTTAAGCCGATGATGTCTATCGAGGCATCTCTTTCTATTATGGAACAGGTATGCGAAACGCTGCAACAGCCCGACCGCGTGCTGCCTGGTGGATACTTGTATATGACAGATATGCTCGGTCAGCCAGAGTTGCTTGCTGATGTCGGTAAAATGTTCGCTACAGCATTTGCAGATCGGCAGATCGATTTAATTATGACGGTAGAGACAAAAGGGATACCTCTTGCTTATGCTACGGCAGCCTGCATGAATATTCCCGTTGTCATCGTAAGGCGCGATAACAAAGTAACAGAAGGGTCAGCAGTGAGCATTAATTATGTTTCCGGCTCAACGAAACGGATACAGACGATGTCATTAGCACGACGTGCGTTGAAGGAGCAATCTCGTGTGCTCATAATCGACGATTTTATGAAGGTCGGCGGTACGATTCAAGGCATGATTGATTTGCTTCATGAATTTAAAGCAACGGTAGCTGGCGTTGGTGTATTTGTTGAAGCTGGGGCAATTGAGAATGAAGAACGTTTGCTGCAAGATTATGTCTCTTTGGCGAAGCTAACAGCGATCGATCTAAAAACAAAGCAAGCGGAAGTTGTGCCTGGTAATTATTTTAATAAAAATGCGTAAATGAGTACAAATTTTTATCAATTGGTTTGGACCACGGTGGATTAGTGGAAATTAAAGACAAAGCAATTTTTGTCGATCACTTAGCCATTTCATCGGAACGTGTCGAATGGCGCCGAATATTCTTTTTCCTAAAAAAAATTTTTAAAAAAGAATAAAAATTTCCAAAAAACAAGCAGGATTTAGCTTTAAAATGTGGAATTATACACCAAGTCTCCAATAGACAAAGGTGGTGAACACAATGCAAATTACAGATGTAAGACTCCGCCGCGTGAACTCTGAAGGACGCATGAAGGCAATCGCATCTATCACGATTGACAACGAATTTGTTGTTCATGATATTCGTGTTATCGATGGCAACAACGGTATGTTTGTGGCAATGCCTAGTAAGCGCACACCAGACGGAGAATTCCGCGATATCGCTCATCCAATTTCTTCTACTACAAGAGAGAAGATCCAATCTGCTGTATTGGCAGAATACGAGCGCGCAGCTGAAGAAGTTGCAATTGAAGAAGTAGTATAATAAGTTTTACGTTTAATGATTACCAAGGGGGAGAAGAGAGCTAACGCTCTCTTTTCTTTTTTTGTATAATGATATATATTCAGTTGAGGGTTGAATGAGAAAGGGAGCGTGTATTTATGAAATTAATGACAATCGTGCTGGCCGCTGGTCAAGGCAAACGAATGAAGTCGAAGCAGTACAAAGTGCTTCATCCCGTTTGCGGAAAACCGATGGTCGGTCATGTTATAGATACAGTAAAAAAAGCAAATAGTGAGCAGATCGTTGTCGTAGTTGGTCACGGTGCAGAGCAAGTAATGGCCTATATCGGAGATCAGGCTCAGTTTGTAAAGCAGGAGCAGCAGCTTGGAACGGGTCATGCGGTACAACAAGCAGAAGCTTTACTTGGACATGAGGACGGTACAACGATTGTAATTTGTGGAGATACACCACTAGTGCAGAGCAGCACGATTGAGGAGATGCTGAAGCTGCATGAGCAGAGTGGAGCTGGTGCTACAATTCTTACGGCTACATTCCCTAATCCAACAGGCTACGGTCGCATTATCCGGAACAATGATGGATTTGTTGAACGAATTGTTGAGCAGAAGGATTGCACGCCTGAAGAAGCAGCTGTGCAAGAGATTAATACGGGTACGTATTGTTTTGACAATAAGAAGCTATTTGCAGCGTTACGTCAAATTAACAATAACAACGCACAAGGTGAATATTATTTGACCGATGTGATTGGCATATTAAAGTCAGCGGGAGAAGTTGTGCAAGGCTATAACACTCCAGATCTTGCAGAAGCGATCGGGGTAAATGATCGAGTTGCTCTTGCAGAAGCAGAGGGCTTAATGCGCGCACGAATTAATCGTCAGCATCTCATTAACGGAGTAAGCCTTATTGACCCTGCTTCAACATATATTGAGGCTGGCGTTACGATCGGTGCTGATACGGTGATCTATCCTGGCGTTGTGTTGAAGGGCGAAACAACGATCGGTGAGGATTGTGTAATTGGACCGCAATCGGAAATTAGTAATAGCACCATAGCAAGCGGTGTTCATATTAAGCATTCCGTGCTTGATAAGGCAGTCGTTGGTGATGACAGCAGCATCGGACCGTTTGCTTATTTACGTCCGGGCAGTAAAGTCGGCAAGAACTGTAAGGTTGGTGACTTTGTCGAACTGAAAAATGCTTCACTCGATGATGGCAGTAAAGTTTCTCATCTTAGCTATGTAGGGGACGCAACAGTAGGTAAAGATGTGAATATCGGCTGTGGTGCAATTACAGTTAACTATGATGGAATTAATAAGTTCAAAACAGAAATTGGCGACGGAGCGTTTATCGGGAGTAACGTTAACTTAATTGCTCCTGTCAAAGTTGGTGATGGAGCTTACGTAGTTGCTGGTTCCACCATTACGAAGGATGTACCGGCAGGAGACCTGGCCATCGCTCGTCAGCGTCAAGAAAATAAACCGGAATACGCTGAAAAAATTAGAGCAAGAGCAAGAGCGAAGAAGGAAAGAAAATAGAGGAGCACAAGTCATGAAATGGATTGTAGGCTTAGGCAACCCTGGTTCCAAATATGAAAAAACTAGACATAATGTCGGTTTTATGGTCATTGATGAGCTTGCTCGCAGATGGAATATTTCTGTTACCCAAAATAAATGCAAAGCATTAATTGGTGAAGGCAATATTGGCGGTGTAAAGGTAGCGTTGATTAAGCCAATGACCTATATGAACCTATCCGGTGAGTCAGTGCGAGCATTTCTCGATTATTATAAGCAGGATGTTGAGGATGGTTTAGTCGTATACGACGATATGGATACCGAGATCGGCAAAATTCGTCTGCGCTATCAAGGCAGTGCAGGAGGCCATAACGGCATTAAGTCGTTGATTGCTCATCTTAATACACAAAGCTTTAATCGCGTACGTATGGGAATTTCCCGTCCAGAGCCAGGCTTTGCGATCGTAGATTATGTATTGAGTAATTTTCCGAAAAAAGAGCAGGAAGCATTAACAGCTATGATAAATCATGCCTGTGATGCGATAGAATATAGCTTAACGCATCATTTTCAGGATACAATGGGTAAGTATAATAAGTAATAGATTGGGAGCAAATGGGCATACTGAAGGTATAAATGATCTTCAGGAGGCATAACATGGCTGTAAACTATATATGCAGATATTGCAAAACTGATATAGGCTCTATAGAGAACGGGGTTGTTTCAGAGCAGCAGCTAGGGCTGCATGCGTTAACTGCTGCTGAACGTCAAGAGATGGTGACCTATAACGGTAATGGTGATCTTGTCGTTCATCTTGTTTGCGATTATTGCAACGAGGCTTTAAGCAGCAACCCTGAACTCAATCTTGTGAACAATCCGTTGCAATAGTGAGATTTCAATAAGCATTTGAGGGCCGTCCATAAGACAACAATGTTTTATGGAGGGCTTATTGTGCAGTTATGTAAAAGTTGGTTACAGCACGAGTCGCGCGCACTTGTAGCTGGGAAATGAGGTGCCTCAACGTTTTGAAAGCGCTAATTGATTTATTTAATGAGGATTCAGAATTAAAATCAGTCGTCACAGGCTTCACCAAAGGGATGAAGGAGCAGATGGTCTCAGGACTTGCGGGTTCCTCTCGCCAGGTGTTTCTTGCTGCCATGCAGCATCAGCTAGAGAAGCCGATGCTTATTGTGACCCATAATATGTTTTCTGCGCAAAAAATAGCAGAAGATTTACAGGATTGTATAGCTCGTGAAAATGTACTGCTTTATCCAGCCAATGAATTGATGGCTGCAGAAGCAGCTATATCTAGTCCAGAGACGCTAGCACAGCGTATGGATGTGTTAATCTCGCTAGCCAAGGGCTTTCGCGGGATTGTTGTCGTTCCGTTTTCTGGGATTAGACGCTACCTGCCAAGCAAGGAAGCGATTGTAGAAGCAGAGCTGAGCTTTGCTGTTGAACAAGAGCTGCCTACTGATCTGTTTATTAATAAGCTTATAGAGCTAGGCTATTCGAGAGTGGACATGGTAGAAACGAAGGGCGAGTTTAGTGTGCGCGGTGGAATTATAGATTTCTATCCACTTACTTCAAAGCTAGCGATTCGTGTGGAATGGTATGGCGACGACATAGACTCGATTCGTACCTTTGATACAACAGACCAGCGTACGATTGATCGTTTACAGAGCTACACGGTTACGCCAGCTCAGGAAATACTGGCATCCCGTGAGCGTATGGCGACTGCTGCACGTCACGGAGCTAATCTATTAGAAGCTCAGCTAGACAAAATGGTTGACCGCACAGCTAAGGAAAAGCTGCGCGAGGAAATCGGCTCAGAGCTGAATAAGCTGCGGGAAGGGATATATTTCTCGGAAATCTATAAATACATATCTCTTCTATATCCAGAGAAACAAACCATTATCGATTATCTGCCGAAGGATATGCTGCTAGTGCTAGATGAGCCTACTCGCTTAATTGAGACGGCAAAGCAGCTCGAGCGCGACGAGACGGAATGGAATTTGCATTTATTACAAAACGGTAAATCATTGCCTAGCTTAGTGCTTGCTCGCGATACCAATGAAATATTGCAGCACCGTCCTTATCCGACGTTATTTTTGCAGTTGTTTCTAAAACAAATTCCGCATACGCAACCGCAAAACATCGTTAATATTACAACACGTACGATGCAGAACTTCCATGGACAAATGAATGTGCTTAAGTCCGAAATGGAGCGTTGGCATAAGCATGGTAGTCATATTATGATGCTTGCTGGCAATAAGGAGCGCCTTGATCGCATGCGGCGCGTGCTAGAGGATTATGATATTTTAATGCCGACATTGCTGGAAGGGAATTTGCAGCAAGGCTTTGAGCTGCCTTCCTCTAACCTGGTCGTTATTACCGAAGGAGAAATGTTCACACAAAAGCAGCGTAAAGCTAGACGCGTGGACAAAAAGCTAGATAATGCTGAGCGTATTAAAAGCTATACCGAGCTTAAAGTAGGCGACTATGTTGTCCATCAAAATCACGGTATCGGTAAATATGTTGGTATTGGTACGCTGGAAATCGGTGGCATTCACCGTGATTACTTACACATTGTATATGCAGGTGGCGACAAGCTATCTGTGCCTGTTGATCAAGTTGATCTAATTCAGAAGTACGTAGGCTCAGAGGATAAAGAGCCGAAAATTAATAAGCTGGGTGGCAGTGAATGGACAAAGGCTAAAAGTAAGGCCCGTGCGTCTGTACAGGATATTGCCGATGATCTGATTAAGCTATATGCTGAGCGTCAAGCAACGGCAGGCTTTGCCTTTTCACCTGACACCACCTATCAACAGGAGTTTGAGGCGATGTTTCCTTATGAGGAGACGACTGATCAGCTGAGAGCGATTGAAGAAATTAAGCGCGATATGGAAAAGCCAAGACCGATGGATCGCTTATTATGTGGTGACGTTGGTTACGGGAAGACTGAGGTCGCTGTACGTGCTGCCTTCAAAGCAGCGATGGAAGGCAAGCAGGTTGCTGTGCTCGTTCCTACAACGATTCTTGCACAGCAGCATTATGAGACGTTTAAGGAGCGTTTTAGCGGTTACCCGATTAATGTACAGGTTATGAGCCGCTTCCGTTCGCGTAAGGAGCAGAATGAAACAATTAAAGGCTTAAAGAATGGTACGGTAGATGTCGTGATCGGTACACATCGTTTATTATCTCAAGATGTCATTTTCTCATCGCTTGGTTTAGTTATCGTCGATGAGGAGCAACGTTTTGGCGTCACGCATAAGGAAAAGCTGAAAAAGCTTAAGACGAGTGTAGACGTACTAACGTTAACCGCAACACCGATTCCTCGAACGCTACATATGTCAATGCTAGGTGTTCGTGATCTGTCTGTTATTGAAACACCGCCAGAAAACCGCTTCCCTGTGCAAACCTATGTGCTAGAGCATAGTCCTGCGCTTGTTCGCGAGGCGATTGAACGCGAGCTAGCTCGTGGTGGACAGGTATACTATCTATTTAACCGCGTACAAGGGATTTATCAGATGGCTGAGGAAATTAATGCGCTTGTACCAGAAGCGCGTGTCACCGTCGGTCATGGTCGAATGAGTGAGCAGGAGCTGGAGAAAACGATTCTTGATTTCCTCGATGGCGAATCCGATGTGCTAGTAAGTACATCGATCATCGAAACAGGGGTCGATATTCCGAATGTTAATACATTAATAGTTCATGATGCTGATAAGATGGGGCTGTCTCAGCTTTATCAGTTACGTGGACGAGTAGGACGCTCCAATCGTATTGCTTATGCTTACTTCACCTATCAGCGAGATAAGGTGCTGACAGAGGTTGCTGAGAAGCGTCTGCAATCGATTAAGGAATTTACGGAGCTTGGCTCTGGATTTAAAATTGCGATGCGCGACCTATCGATCCGTGGTGCTGGTAATTTGCTAGGTGCGGAGCAACATGGCTTTATCGCTTCCGTCGGTTTCGAAATGTTCTCGCAAATGCTTGCTGAGGAAATTAAGCTAAGAAAGCTGCAAATGGGCGGCGAGGAAGTCGAGGAGCAGAAAACGATTACGACAAGCATCGATCTCAGTGTCGACGCTTATCTGCCTAACGAATACATTTACGATAGTATTCAAAAAATTGAAATATATAAAAAGACTGCATCAATTACATCCATTGCGGAGTCTGACGAGTTAATCGGGGAATTAATCGACCGCTTTGGCGATTTACCGCAGCCAGTGCTTAACCTAATGACGGTTGCTCGCTTAAAGGTGTTAGGCTCTTCGTTGGGCATACTAAGCATCGGCAGTCGAAATGATGATTTTCGCCTTGTGTTTGACACACCGCCGAAGAAGAAGTCCATTCGTAAAGATATCGATAAGCTATGCATGAAGCTTGAAAATCGTTTTAAACAAGCACGTGAGGAAGAAAGTCCATATTATGTCGATTTGCGGGGCAAAGGGCTGACAATGGAACAGAAGCTGTATCTCGTTGAAAAGTTTTTGTTCGATTATATCGATGTAATGCAGAAGGAAGACATGCTGCATAAAAGCGTCTCATCTTAGAAAATTCGCTTTTTAATTATGGAATCTGCTACAATGAGTAGCAGATTCTAATTTTTGAAAGGGGTTTACACATGCTTTACAAATTTACATCTAAGAAGCGTAATAAATGGTTAATGCTTATGGTATCTGGCATTATGGCGATTAGCTTGCTGGCGGCATGCGGTAAGGATAATGATGAGCTTAACCCGTCCATTTCGTTTAATGTTTCGGGTGGTGAGCAAGTTGCAACCTATAAGGATGGCACAGTCACTGATCTTGAATTTAACAAGTTCAAGTCCGCATTAGCATTAACACAAGGCATGGATCCATCACTGTTCGACATGGAAGGATACCGTGAATATATACTAGAGCAGTTTGTTGTTTATAAGGTGTTAGCGGCTCGTGCAACTGCTGAGCAGCAGGAGGAAGCGAAGGAAGAGGCGTTAAACAGCTTTTCTCAATTTGAAACCTATATTGAAAACAGCGGAGCGAAGGTTAAAGATCACTTAAAAACTTATGACCTAACTCGCAATGATGTCGCATCGTTTATGATGATGGGCAGTGCTGTTTCCAAATATATCGATTCACAAATTACAGACGATATGCTGAAGGCTGAATACGAAGAGCATACGGCTGATTATACGTTGTATAATGTTCGCCAAATTGTTGTTAACCTATCTGTACAGGATCCTACTACTGGCGAAGCTTCTGTTACGCGTACAGAAGCAGAAGCTTTAGCACGTGCACAGGAAGTTAAACAGAAGCTTGAAGCGGGCGGAAGCTGGGACGAGCTAGCGAAAGAATATTCAGACGATACAACTACGAAGGAAACTGGTGGGGTTTACACTGATTACCTTGGTGGTAGATGGTATGATGAAGTAAAGCAGGCTGCCTATACGCAAGAGCTTAACAAAATTGGTGAGCCAGTACTATCTGCAGTTGGTTACCATGTCATTATGGTTGAAAAACGCGATGTTTTAGAATATGATGCGTTGGCAGAATCAACGATTGACATGATCCGTTATGTATTGTCCAATGAGGTTATGAACAAGTTTACAACGGAAGAGCTTCCGGAGCTTGAAGTTAACATTACATTGCCTCCAGTTGAAGGCGCCGAAGGATCAGAGGGCACTGAAGGAACAGATGGCGCAGAAGGCACTGAGGGTTCTGAAGGCGCAAGCGGTGAAGAGCAAGGTGCAGCAGAGGACGCCGGGAATGCTGCTGGTAACGCTGCAGAGTAGTATATAAATTAAACAGAATAGCAAAGAACTGCCCTTCATTAGATGGAAGCTAATGGAGGGCAGTTTTTTTGTCTCAATATTGACGCTGAGCGATGACACGACTAACGAAGCGCAGCCCTCTCATTAAAATTCATCCCTCATTATGTATAAGATGACAAAGTAGGATAAATACTATGGTCAGATTCAGATTTTGACTGCGCTTAATAAACTTAAGAAGCTGTTCGGGACCAATTACTTTTTTGAACAGCCAATAGTTTTCAGTAAGGCAAGCTTATTATAGCCATTGCTGACAGGGCATAAAGCGTGGTCTGAAGCTAATTGTACATTTTGGTTTTTTATACAAGGGGCATTTCACGCCATGTCAAACGATGTGAAAGAGAGGTATATAGGATGAAAGCTACTGGTATTGTTCGTCGTATTGATGATCTAGGTCGAGTTGTTATTCCTAAAGAAATTCGTCGTACGTTAAGGATTCGCGAAGGTGATCCGTTAGAAATTTTTGTTGATCGTGATGGTGAGGTCATACTTAAGAAATACTCTCCAATTGGAGAACTTGGTGATTTTGCTAAGGAATATGCGGAGTCGCTGTTTGAAAGCGTTGGTCATACAACGGTTATTTCCGATCGTGATTCCATCATCGCAGTAGCAGGTGCATCGAAAAAAGAGCTGCTTGATCGCCCGATTGGCAATACACTTGAATCCTGCATGGAAAATCGTAAGACACATGTTGAAACTAACGCAGGCAACTATGAAATTATTAAGGATCATCATGATAATTATGGTTCGTATGTTGCTGCACCGATTATTGCAGGTGGCGACCCAATTGGTACAGTCGTTATTATTAGCAAAGATGAAGGTACGAAGGTTGGTCAGCTGGAACAGAAAATGGCGGAAACAGCAGCTGCGTTTTTAGCTAAGCAAATGGAGCAGTGATCGACATTTTTCCACGTGAAACATATAAGCTTCCTCAGCCATTGTAGCGAAGATGGCAGAGGGAGCTTTTTTCACCTATAATGAAGGATGGTAATCCATCTTAGTTAGGAAAGTACGTGATCCTGGAGCATGAAAAAATATTGGCTAAAGCTTACAGGGTATGGCGCATTATGGTTAACGGCAGCTACATTGTTGACGAAGCTGATGGGCGTATTGCAAAAAATACCCCTGCAAAATTTAGCGGGAGACTCTGTGTTTGGTATCTATAATATCGTTTATCCGATATATCAGATGATGATGGCTTTAGGAATAGCAGGTATACCAACTGCACTAGCATCCTATATCGCAACTCAGAAGCGACAAGAGCGTGAAGAGACGCTTGCGATCGGATTAGCAGTTAGCGGAATTGCCGCCTTACTTATTGCACTGCTTACACTAGCTGCTGCGCCCTTGCTAGGCCAATTAATTGGTTATGAGGAAGTAGTCAGCTCCCTAAGAGTGCTTGCCATCGCATTATTCATAACGCCAATTATAGCGGTTTATCGTGGATATTATCAAGGAATCGATGATGCGCGCACATCGTCGATATCACAGCTGCTTGAGCAGCTCATACGTGTAGCTTGTATGGTGCTGCTGTTATGGATCGGACTTCAGTTACAATGGCAGCATACGACAATGTCAGCAGCTGTTATGTGGGGCTCTGTCATTGGTGCATTAGCTACATTGCTATGGTTTTGGCATCGCCAGCCTCATAAGCTCTTCTGGCGACAGCTACGTCCAGCATGGCATAAGCAAGCGATCCAATTGTTACGGTTATCGCTACCGACAGCGCTTGGCGCGATTGTAGTGCCGATGGTAGCCGTCGTAGACTCATTTACGATTCCACGTCTATTAGGAAGCAGCGGGGCTGCTACAGTGGAGGTTATGGCGTTATACGGGCAATATAGCCGTATTCAACCGCTTATTCAGCTAGTATCTATGCTGCTCGCTGCATTAGCGGCAGGGTTTTTACCACGTTGGATTGGACAAGCCTATTACTCTAATAGTAATCAGCTGCTTGGCAGGCGCTTGCTGCTCATTCATCGAACGACATGGATTATCGGCTGCGGAGCTGCAGCTGGGCTGTACCTTCTAGCTGAGCCCATTAACGTTATGCTGTATGAGGATTATGCTGGTGTCGAAACATTCCGCTGGTTAGCGATTACGACCGTTGCAAGCAGTCTATTAGCAGTACTCGCTCCATTGCTGCAAGGAGCGGGAGTGACAAAGCTATCGGGTTATCTGCTGCTGCTTGCTGCAGGTGGGAAGCTAATCTTAAATATTACCCTTGTGCCACATTATGGCATTCAAGGTGCAGCGCTTGCTGCTAACATTGCTTTGCTTGTTCCAGCCTTAATAGGCTGCTGGACATTATATTCGGTTTCCCTGCGTATGCAATCTAGGTCAGAGGGAATGTGGAAGACTGTATATCGTGAGCTTGCTGCTCCTTTGCTAGCTATCGTTAGTGGAACGGTAATTATGGCGATGGTACTTTATGCTTTAAGAAGCTTATGGTGGACTGAAGAGCTAACAAGATTAGATACGACTTTTTATTGTATCGCTGCAGTAGCTGCGGGAGGAATGGTATATGCAGCAGTCACCTTGCTTTGGCGTGTAGTGAACGGTAAGGAATGGAAAAGCTTAAGCTAATAAAGAAAGATTAAGAAGGAGTGGTTAGAGGTGAAACAGATTACTGTAGTCGGATTAGGCTCAGGTAGCGCTGACCAGCTTACACTTGGCATATGGAAGCTACTACAAGCAACGCCAGGCTTATATCTTCGTACGAAGCATCATCCTGTCGTATCTCTGCTTGATGATGAGGGAGTTGCATATGAGAGCTTCGACAACATTTATGAGAAGCATAGTAATTTTCCTGAGGTGTACGGTGAGATTGTCGAAACGTTAATTGCTAAGTCTCATGAGCAGGGTGAGCACGCTCATATTGTCTATGCGGTGCCAGGTCACCCTATGGTTGCAGAAAGCACAGTGCAGCAGCTTATCCAGCGCTGTGAGGCAGAGGGCATTCAATTACATATTATCGGTGGAGAAAGCTTTCTAGATGCCGCATTTAGCGCGTTACAGTTTGATCCGATCGAAGGCTTTAGCTTGCTTGATACAGCTGACTTGCAGCCGTCACTCCTGCAGCCACAGCAACATACGATTATCGGTCAAGTATATGATCAATACACCGCTTCTGATGTGAAGCTAGCGTTGATGGAGCGCTATCCTGATGATTATGAAGTGATCGTAGGCCATGCGCTAGGTGTACAAGGGCAACAGCAAATCATTAAGCTACCGATTTATGAATTAGACCGCATTCAAGGCTATCACAACTTATCGATTATTTATGTACCGCGTTCTACTGACGACGCCTTACGTAATCGTACATTCGACCGCCTGCATGAAATTGTACGGATATTACGCAGTCCTGGCGGATGCCCGTGGGATATGGAGCAAACTCATCAATCAATCCGTAAAAACTTTATTGAGGAGCTATATGAGGCGCTAGAGGCAATTGACGGTGATGATCCTCAGGGTATGCAGGAGGAGTTTGGTGATGTCTTGTTGCAAATTATGCTGCATAGCCAGATGGAAGAGGAATTAGGAAGCTTCTCCGTGTATGATGTATTACAGACATTAAACGAAAAGCTCATTTATCGTCATCCGCATGTGTTTGGTGAACATAAAGCAAGCGATGCAGAGGATGCTTTAAGCAACTGGGAAGCAATGAAGGCTAAGGAGCAGGAAGAGAAAGGCATTGCTGCGAAACGTCCTTCTGTGCTTGATGGAATTCCAAAGGATTTACCTGCGTTACTTACTGCATATAAGCTGCAGAAGAAGGCGGCTAAGGTTGGATTCGACTGGGATGAAATTGAACCTGTACTTAACAAAATTTCAGAAGAGCTAGATGAGCTGAAGGCTGAGCTCGCTAACGGAGATGTGGATAAGCAGGCGTCTGAGCTAGGCGATCTATTATTCGCTGTCATTAATGCTTCTCGATTTATTAAAGCAGATCCAGAGGAATGTCTAGCACGTACGAATCTTAAATTTAAAGCTAGATTTCAATATATTGAAGAGCAGCTTCGTATAAATGGCAAGGACTTTGACCATACTGATTTAATAGAGATGGACCAATGGTGGGAAGAAGCCAAGAAGATGAGCTAACAACAAAATTTCAAAGCTACTTTTGAAGCTAGCTTTGAAATTTTAGTAGTTCTTAAAGACTAATAATAGTTCAAAGTCGTCAAAATCACCGCTATTTCAGCAAATCTTGTAAATTTTTAATAGAAGCAAGAAGGATTTTGTAAACTTTAGTTGAATTATTAATCTTCGTGAGAACAGAACATACATACTGAGCCTCACTAAATGGCGCTAGCCCTATACTACGTAACTATTGTCAGGAGGAATATAAGAAATGAACAAGACAGATCTAATTAATAACATTTCTGAAAAAAATGGACTAACTAAACGTGATGTTGAAACTGTAATCAACGGTTTTCTTGCTGAAGTAACAGAAGCGCTGTCTAATGGCGACAAAGTACAACTAATTGGCTTTGGTACGTTTGAAACTCGCAAACGTTCTGGTCGTGTAGGTCGCAACCCGCAAACTGGTGAAGATATTAATATCCCTGAATCAACTGTACCTGCATTCAAAGCTGGTAACAAGTTGAAAGAAGCGATTAAGTAAGATAATGAGACTCGATAAGTTTCTCAAGGTATCTCGACTAATCAAGCGTCGTACGGTAGCGAAGGATGTGTCCGAGCAAGGGCGAGTTTGGATTAATGGTCGCGAGGCTAAGGCAAGCAGTTCTGTGAAGGTTGGTGACGAGCTGCAAATCCAATACGGTCAAAAGATCGTAACGGTAAGAGTAGAGCGTATTGCCGAAACTTCGCGTAAGGATGAAGCTGCCGAGATGTATACCTTGTTGAAAGAGGAAGCTCGAGCGAAAGAAAACCTTCTTGAGTGGGAATAGACAGTAAGAGAGCAGACTGCTACGGCGTCTGCTCTTTTTTATTGCAATGCTGTTCTAAACCTCGACTCTTCTCCATACGTTAAAGTAATGAAATTAATGGAGTGGAGGACGAGTCTATGTCGGAACTGCACAAGAAGCCCAAGCAGCAGGAGCTTAAGCTGATCAATCGCAAGCTGCTAGAGCTTACCGGGGTAACGAAGGTCGAAAGCTTTGACAGCCAGCTATTTTTGCTTAATACGGAGCTGGGCATGCTGACGGTTACAGGTCATAATTTGCATATGAAGCATTTAAGCCTTGAGCAAGGGTTAGTAGCGATAGAAGGTATGATTCAATCACTCGCCTATTCTGATGGAACAACTGCCAATAAAGGCAAGGGCATATTAGGTAAGCTGTTTCGATGAGTTTAAGTATTCAATGGCTAACGCTAGGAGTTATGCTTATGTCAGGCATTGGGATGGGAATTTTGTTTGATGGCTACCGCGTTGTGTCATCCGAGCTGAAATTCCCTCGTTGGACCCTATCGCTGCTTGACTTAGCATATTGGATTGTCTCGGCTATTCTCGTATTTAGAATGCTATATGTAAGTAATAGTGGCGAGGTACGTGCATATGTATTTATCGGACTAGCTATCGGGGCATTGCTTTATTACTGGTTATTTAGTCAGTTTACGGTAAAGCTGACGTTATGGTTGATCGCAGCAGTGAAGTGGCTAGTAGCGCTGGTCATTAATATTTTTCATTATGTAATTGTTAAGCCGCTGCTGTTTATTTGGACAGTGTTATTATATTTTGTTAATCTTGGGACTAAGATCACTATTGGAATTGGCAAAATTGTGCTACAATTACTTCGTCCTATCATCAAATTGCTGCTATGGCTATTGTCGCCATTGACAAAGCCATTGAAGAAACTGCTAACTCCCTACTGGAACAAACTTGGCATTGGCGATAGGCTACGCAAATCGTGGCAGATGCTTAGCAATAAGCTGCCGTCGTGGCTAAGGAGGAAGTAACAGATGGAGCAAACAAAAACTGTACAAGCTGCAACTAAGCGCAGACTTAAAATATTGTTATTTCTCATTATTGCATTTGCAGGGTGGGCGGTTTACACCTTAATTAACCAAATGAATCAACGGGACAGCTTAAATGAAAAGCTGATGACGCTTCAAAGTGAGCGCAATGACTTACAGCAGGAGATTGAGGGGCTGCAAAATGATGTGATGCTGCTTAATGATCCTGAATATATGAGTCAGCTTGCAACGAAGGAGCAAGGAATGCTAAAAGAGGGAGAACAGCAAATTTTTAGTGAGTAACCGAGATGCCTGTCTGTTGACCTTATTTCGTTCCTTCGGTTATAATCACGATATAAGCTCTTATTAGCTTCCAACCTAGTAAGAGAACTTAATAATACTTTAAGAGAGGAACATTTTATTTTATGGCAATTGAAGTGGGCGCCAAATTAGAAGGAAAAGTGACAGGTATTACAAATTTCGGAGCGTTTGTAGATTTATCCGGAGGAGTCACTGGGCTGGTTCATATTTCTGAGATCGCTGATAACTACGTCAAGGACGTTAAGGATCATCTGAAAATTGATGATGTTGTTACAGTGAAAGTAATTAATGTGGACAAGGATGGTAAAATCGGCCTTTCGATTAAACAAGCTGTTGAACGTCCAGCAGGAGAGCAAGCTCCATCTTCTCACTCTCATCATTCAGGTGGAAATAGTGGTGAAAGATTTAATCGTTCTGGTGGCGGTGGTTCCTTCGAGCGGGGAGGACGTCCATTCAACAAGCAGGGCTTTGGTAAGCCAGGAAACAATAAAACTTCATTTGAGGATAAAGTGTCTAAGTTCTTAAAGGATAGTGAAGAGCGCATTTCATCTTTGAAAAAGAATACTGAAGGCAAACGCGGAGGCCGTGGCGCTAAGCGCATGTAACGGCTACGTTAATCCAAATATAACAAGCAGAGCATATGATTGCTCTGCTTTTTTTGTGCTTTAAATTATGCAACCCTTACGATGGTCGCAATACTTACGATGTCTTGCAAAGGATGATGTCGAGAGCTCTTTAGAACAAAAACTTTCAGTCACTTTTCACCATGTGCGTTCGTAACTCCTGCTCATTCGCCATAAAATTAGCCATGCATCCGACAAGCAGAAAGACAGGTCTAGCCCTACGACGTAAGGTTTAATCCCTTAGTATAGCTGGGATTGCCATCATTCCGACAGCTGTTGCGAGGGCTGAATTTTTGTCGGAAAAAACTTCTTGTCTGGCTACGTTATCTGACAAAAATTGTTTGCGATAACTACTATAATGGGGAACACAAAGAGCAGCTCTATTGGCAAAGCTAGTACCGATTAACTTTGTAATAGAGTTTAACGCAATAGAGAGGTGGACTATTGCGAGAAAGAGGAGGACATGCAGGGCATGTAAGCAAGGAAAATAAGTGATGGTGGTGTAGAGATGAAAAAAAGTGAAGGTGTACTAATGCGAGTAAATGTAAGTGAGCGACTAATGCAAAACAAATGGATGTCGGCTACGTACGAGTTAATAGAGGGCAAGAAGTGGCACATTATACTTGTAGGTTTAGCATTTTTACTTGGACGAGCTGTTATATTAGACTCGTTAATGTCATTTGCCGTTGCGTACTTTGCTGTTATTTATTTCATGCGTAGAGATCTTGCTTTTTTCACTGGAATTGCGATTGTGCTCGGCAGCATGCTTGCCGTTAAGCCAGCTCCACTATGGCTAGCGTTAGAGTTGCTCGTCGTCTATTTATTGTTTCGCGGTCTGCAAGCGTTTGAAAAAGTATCGGTTTCTAAAATTCCGCTGATCGTATTTACCTCCGTTATTTTGGTTCAGCTATTCCACGCCTTTATCGGCAATACGGTTGATTGGTATAACCTCATGATGGTGTTTATAGAGGCAGGACTCGCATTTGTTCTTACGCTAGTGTTTATTCACGCCATGCCTGTTATCACATTAACTCGTAAATCATCCAAATTAAGAAACGAAGAAATTATATGTGTCATGATTCTGCTCGCTTGTGTCATGACTGGAACGGTGGGCTGGTCCGTTCAAGATATTTCAGTTGAGCATGTGCTGTCACGTTATATGCTGCTAATCTTTGCGGTAGCGGGTGGTGCGCCACTAGGTGCAACGGTCGGAGTGATCGCAGGTCTTGTTATTAGCTTGGCAGATTTTAGTGCCGTGCTGCAAATCGGGGTGCTTGCCTTTGCAGGCTTACTTGCAGGCTTGCTGCGTGAAGGGGGCAAGATGGGTGCGGCATTTGGTTTACTGCTAGGCTCAACGATTTTGACAGTCTATATCGGGAGCCAGGAGCAGATGTTTACCTCGGTATGGGAATCATCACTGGCGGCACTAATGCTGTTGCTAACGCCGCGTGGCATGATCGGGGCGATTAGTAAGTACGTACCTGGCTCGGTTGAAAATACAAAGTCACATTATGAGTACGCCAAGCATATTCGCAATGCAACGGCATCACGGGTATTGCATTTCTCAGATATGTTTAAGGCGCTATCCAACAGCTTTTATCCTAACTATGGTACGGAAAAGGAGATTACGCATGAGGAGCAAGTAACGCAATTTATGGAAGCGGTAGCAGAGGAAAGCTGCGCAAATTGCCATCGTCAAAAGACATGCTGGGGAGATAAGCTGTTTCAAACGCGCAAAATGATGAGTGAAATGATGAACAGTATGGAAGCTGATCAGCGCGGGCTGAAGGAGCCGCCTAAAGCATGGCAAAGCCATTGCGTGCATGTGCAGGAGGTGCAACAAGCGATGCGTCATCAATATGAGCTTCATCAGTTGAATTATAAATGGCAGCGTCAGCTGCACGAGCTGAAGGGCTTAGTAGCCGATCAGCTGCTCGGCGTATCGCAAGTTATGGAGGATTTATCTCAAGAAATTAAACGAGAGGGACAAGCCCTACACAGTCAGGAGGAGCAAATTAAGGAGGCAGTGGAGGCGTTAGGCTTATCTATTTATAGCATCGACATTATTAGTTTGGAGGTAGGCAATGTAGAAATTGAAATTCAGCATACGTTTGAGCAAGGATTTCAGGAATGTCGTAAAATTATCGCCCCGCTTTTGACAGAAATTCTTGGTGAAAATATTACCGTGCGCAGTGAAGGGGCAATTTCACCACATAATGAGCTGCAGCGTGCAGTGTTTGCCTCAGCTAAACAATTTGAAGTGGATATTGGTGTCGCTGGCGTAGCAAAGGGAGGAGATTTATTGTCGGGAGACAGCTTTAGCATGCTGGAGCTGGACAGTGGAAAATTTGCAGTTGCGATTAGCGACGGAATGGGGAATGGTGAGCGTGCTCGTCAAGAAAGCAGTGCGGCACTGAGTATTCTGCAGCAGCTGCTGCAATCTGGAATGAATGAGCAGCTGGCTGTGAAGTCGGTCAATTCTATATTACTGCTGCGCTCGCCTGAAGAGATGTACGCAACAGTTGATCTAGCGATTATCGATCTATATTCTGCAGATACAACATTTCTGAAAATTGGCTCGACGCCAAGCTTTATTAAACGAGGCAATGAGGTGATCCCGATTGTAGCTAGCAACCTGCCGATTGGCATTATTCAAGAGATCGATGTTGATTTCATTCATATGCCGCTTCAGGCTGGTGATTTATTAATTATGATGAGCGATGGCATATATGATGCGCCAGGCTATGCCGTCAATAAGGAGCTATGGATGAAGCGAGTGATTAATGAGTTACGCAGTAACGACCCTCAAGAAATAGCTGATAGCTTACTGGATACTGTGGTCCGTTTCCATGAAGGAGAAATTCATGATGATATGACGGTGCTTGTGACGAGAATTGATCGTTATGTGCCGCAATGGGCTACATTTAAATGGCCAGGAGTTGGTAAAATTGAGCGTAAAAAAAGCGCCAGCTAACAAAATTACAGAATGTTAATGCTAGCCCTTTTTAGCCTTTGAACGCCAAAAGGCTATAAAGGGCTAATCTGCGTCCTGATAGCACAAGAATTAGCATTCTGAACGTCAACTCATGTATAATATTACGTAGATTTGATAGGGTTAATCTTCCTTTTATTAGGCAATGCTAGTAATAGACTAGATTTCTTTCTACATTCTATTACGGATTGCAAAGATAAGGAGGAGATTGCATTGAAGCAAATTCTTTTAATTACCGATGGTTGTTCTAATGTAGGCATGAGCCCGATCGTTGCCGCTGCTCACGCAAAGTCAGAGGGCATTGCAGTGAATGTTGTAGGAGTCGTTGATCACGGTGAGCTTGGTGAATACGGTGCTTCAGAGATTCATGAGATTGCTAGAGCTGGGGGTGGCATTAGCAGATTGGTGCAAGCGAAGGAGCTCGCCCAAACCGTTCAGATGATGACGCGTAAAACGGTTGTGCAGACGATTCAATTGGCTGTGCAACGCGAGCTGCAGGCTGTGCTTGGCAATGATTCTATTGAAGCATTACCACCCGAGAAGCGTGGTGAAGTTGTACAGGTAATGGATGAGCTTACGGAGACTAGCAGTCTACAAGTTGCGTTATTAATAGATGCTAGTGCAAGTATGCGACCGAAGCTTGCTTCCGTCGAGGAGTCGATCCATGATCTTATGCTAAGTCTGCAAGCACGTGCGGGTAAAAGTGAAATTTCGGTATTTCATTTCCCTGGCTCCAAGCAAGAGGACTGCGTAATGGATCTCGACTGGACAACGCATTTGAATGGCGTTCATTCTATTTTTCCTAAGCTGCATATGAGCGGAACGACACCAACGGGACCTGCCTTAATGAAGGTTGTAGAGCATTTTATTGAGAGTAAGTCATTGCGCGAAACAGAAATGGATGGGATGCTCGGTGACGACGTCGTTTAAACTTCCGATCAAAAAAGGCAGTCTTATTGTAGGTAAGTGGAAGCAAGGACATTATCGAGTAGAGCGCCTGCTCGGTGAAGGTGCCAACGGGAAAGTTTTTTTAGTGTCCAAGGATTGGCAATGGTATGCGATGAAAATCGGACAAAGCACCGTTGATTTACAATCTGAGATCAACGCTTTAAAAGCATTGTCGGAATACAATAGCTCGCAAAGCTCCTATCTTAAAGACGTCGATGATTGGATTACGCCTGAAGGCAAGGAGATTCCATTTTATACGATGCGCTATATTAAAGGCACAAACATCGTTAGCTATATGCAATTACATGGCTATGAATGGTTTCCGCTCGTAGCGCTTCATCTGCTCCGATGTTTGGAGGAGCTGCACCGAGCTGGCTGGGTATTCGGTGATTTAAAGCTAGAAAATATTATTGTTGGACAATATGGAGAAGTAGAGCTAATTGATTTCGGTGGAGCTACGCTAATCGGCAAGGGTGTGAAACAGTTTACTGAAATCTATGATCGTGGTTACTGGAACTGCGGCTCTCGTAGCGCTGACGCTCAGTACGATCTGTTTTCCTTCGCCATCCTATGCCTTCATTTATTTGCCCCTCAGAAGCTGCATCAGCTTTCCAAGGGGCTATTGCCACAAAATCGCTCAGCTGTAGAGTTGATGGAGCTGGTTACGGAAACGCCACAGCTTAAGCCATATGCAAATTGGCTAGAGAAAGCATTTAAAGGGAGTTTTTCTAGTAGTAAGGATGCGGCGGAACAATGGAGAATGCTTGCCCATCAGCGTAAGCCGCTTATGAAGCAAAAGCATACTCCTCGTTGGCTGAAAATTATCATTGCCGTCTCACTAATTTCGTTGGCAGCATCGGCTTCACTCTATGTATTGGATTATACTGGGTTACTAAATTAAAGGGTGAATAGCATGAATATTATTGAAGAAGTACATGCAGTAATGGTGGAAAGTGGCTTGCACAGCAAGAAAGCAACCATTGTTGTAGCTGTATCAGGCGGTGTAGATTCCATGGCCTTGCTACATGTGATGCACCGTCTGGCACAAGCAACAGAGCTGACGCTCATTGCCGCTCATGTCAATCACGGTTTTCGCATTGAAGAGTCGGCGGCTGAAGCAGAGCTAGTGCGGGATTTCTGCCAACGTCAAGGCATTGTACTGGAAATAACTGAATTGAATATGCCTCAATATTTACAGCATACTAAAGAAAACAGTCAGGCCGCTTCACGCACGCGCAGATACCAATTTTTTCATGAGGTAGCGGCAAAATATGATGCAGAAGCTATTGCGCTAGCACATCATGCCGATGATCAAGCTGAAACGGTGCTGATGCACGTATTACGCGGCACAGGAATAGCTGGACTTAAAGGAATTGTTCAGCAACGAAACGAAAAAAACGTGGAACTAATTCGACCTCTGCTACGTATGAGAAAGAATGAGCTAATGGTATACTGTCAAGAGGAAGGAATTCCTTATCTAGAGGATAGCAGTAACCAGAGCAGGTACTACCAAAGGAATGTGCTAAGGCTTGATGTCATTCCTCAGCTTGAGCGATTTAATCCGCAGCTTGTGTCCTCCCTATGCAGGCTCGCTGATATTGCAGGCGAGGAGGAGGCGTTGCTTCAGCATCTATGTCAGCAGCGTTTTAATCAAATTATCACTACAACTGGCAATAGTTATGTCATCAATTGTGGTATACTGAATGCCGAGCCCATTGCTTTACAAAGGAGACTGATTAAACTAATATTAAGTTATCTGTCGCAAGAAGATGTTGTTTCGTTTGAAGGTATCGAACGAATAAGAGCAATGTCGCAGCACGATACAAAAAGTGTAAGTCGCTTGGATGTAGGCGCTGGCTTGATTTGTGTGCGCGAATATGAACAATTAAGATTTGTACATATTAAGGACTATGAAAATGCAAGCTTCTCTGTAGCACCTTTACTTGTAGATCAAGAGCAATTGCCTTGTGAGCTGCGATATGGAGACTGGAGCATCAATGCCCGTATCATAGACAAACAGCAACAGCCTCAACTGCGTTCCAAGTATGAGGCCGTCTTTGATGTTGCAAGGCTAACGATGCCGCTAGTCATTCGTGGGCGAAAAAGTGGCGATCGTATGCAAGTATTAGGGTTAAAGGGTACGAAAAAGGTGCAAGATATGTTCGTAGATGCCAAAATCGCAGCATCTCAGCGAGATCTTTACCCTATTATTGCTGATGGTACTGGTGAGGTGATATGGTTGCCTGGTATTCGTCGATCATCGGTTGCTCTTGTTAACGAAGGTACAGATTGGCTGCTGCATCTTGAGTGCGAGCCATACGTTGAACAACAGTAGGAATGAAGACAGTTTATGAACATAACATAGTTAAGTGTAGGAGGTTCACAGTTGTTAAACGATATTGAAAAAGTATTATATAGCGAAGAAGAAATTGCACTAAAGGTGAAGGAGCTTGGAGAGCAGCTTACGAAGGATTTTGAAGGTCGTAATCCGCTCGTTATCTGTATTCTGAAGGGTGCTTTTATTTTTATGTCAGACCTTGTGAAGCAGATCAAAATTCCGCTTGAAATTGATTTTATGGCCGTGTCTAGCTATGGGCAATCAACGAAATCATCTGGCGTTGTAAAAATTATTAAAGATTTGGATGTTTCCGTTGAAGGTCGTAACGTATTAATTGTAGAAGATATAATTGACAGCGGCTTAACACTGAGCTATTTAATCGATGTATTAGAGCATCGTAATGCGGCATCAGTAACGGTTGCCACATTGTTTGACAAGCCTGCTCGTCGTTCTGTAGATTTGCAGCCAAACTATAAGGGCTACACATTACCAGACGAGTTTGTCGTAGGTTATGGGCTTGATTATGCAGAGAAATATCGCAATCTTCCATTTATCGGCGTTTTGAAGCCGGAAGTGTATTCATAAACCTCGCATGTAGTCTCCGGGCAACCTCTATTGTGATGGAAAGTCATGCTATGGTAAAATATTTTAAGCGTCTGAGAGGAGGTAGGGGATGAAACGGTTCATCCGTAATACAGGTTATTATTTAATTATTTTTTTAGTTACGATAGGGATCTATAACTACATTAGTAACACAGGTGAATCTTCTTCACAGATCAGATTCGATCAGCTAATTACAGCGATTGAATCAGATAAGGTTGCAGAGCTGACCTTAAAGTATGAAGATCAGTCCTATTTAGTAACTGGTAAGTATAAGGATGCTCCTGCTGATGGTAGTAGTCAAACCTTTACTTCACGAGCTGGGGTAGCTTCGCTAGACCAGATAGAAGAATTAAGGCAGCAGTATAACTTTGAGCTCGATTACGAAAAGATGAAGACAGCGGGCTTCTGGACGAATTTCTTAATTACGATTATTCCGTTCGTGCTGATAATTATCTTATTCTTCTTCCTTATGAATCAAGCGCAAGGTGGCGGCGGCAAAGTAATGAACTTTGGTAAGAGCCGTGCTAAGCTTTACAATGAGGAGAAAAAACGTGTAACGTTCCAAGATGTTGCGGGTGCGGACGAAGAGAAGCAAGAGCTTGTTGAAGTAGTAGACTTCTTAAAGGATCCTCGTAAATTTAATATGGTGGGGGCTCGTATTCCAAAAGGCGTATTGCTAGTTGGTCCTCCAGGTACAGGTAAAACCTTGCTTGCACGTGCCGTTGCAGGTGAAGCGGGCGTACCATTCTTTAGTATCTCAGGTTCTGACTTCGTAGAGATGTTTGTCGGTGTCGGTGCATCTCGTGTACGTGACTTGTTCGAGAACGCAAAGAAAAATGCACCTTGTATTATCTTTATTGACGAGATTGATGCTGTAGGTCGTCAGCGTGGTGCAGGTCTTGGTGGCGGTCATGATGAGCGCGAGCAAACACTTAACCAAATGCTAGTTGAAATGGACGGTTTCGGAGCGAACGAAGGAATCATTATTATCGCTGCAACGAACCGTGCAGATATTCTTGACCCTGCGTTACTACGTCCAGGTCGTTTTGACCGTCAAATTACAGTTGATCGTCCTGACGTTAAAGGTCGTGAAGCGGTACTTAAAGTCCATGCGCGCAATAAGCCGCTTACGAGTGAAGTACAGCTAGATGTTATTGCGAAGCGTACAACAGGCTTCAGTGGTGCAGACCTTGAAAACCTGTTGAACGAAGCGGCATTGCTTGCTGCACGCCGTAACAAAAAAGAAATCAACATGGTTGATATCGATGATGCAATTGACCGCGTTATCGTTGGTACAGAGAAGAAGAGCCGTGTCATTAGTGATCGTGAGAAGCGTATCGTTGCTTATCACGAAGCTGGACATACGATTGCTGGTTATTTCTTAGAGCATGCCGACCAAGTTCACAAAGTAACCATTATTCCGCGTGGACGCGCTGGTGGTTATGTTATCATGCTTCCTAAGGAAGACCGTATGCTTGTAACGAAAAATGAATTGCTCGATCGTGTATGTGGCTTGCTAGCAGGTCGTGTTGCCGAGGAGCTATTTATTGGTGAAATCGGAACAGGCGCATACAGTGACTTTAAGCAAGCAACAGGTATCGTTCGCAGCATGATTATGGAATACGGGATGAGTGATCGTCTCGGACCAATGCAGTTTGGTAACTCTCAAGGTCAAGTGTTCTTAGGTCGCGATCTAGGTCATGAGCAAAACTACTCTGATCAAATCGCTTACGAAATTGACCAAGAGATGCAAACGATTATTAATAGCTGCTACGAGCGTACGAAAAAACTATTGCAAGAGAAGAGCAGAGAAATGCATCTGATCGCGAATACATTGCTTGACGTGGAAACACTTGAAATCGAGCAAATTAAATCGTTGATCACGACAGGTGAATTGCCTGAGGCATTCTCACGCGGTGGTAATAACGGCGGCTCCAATGGAAGCTCTAGCAATGGAGCAGCAGCTACTGAAGCAACAACTGCTGAAGTAACAACAAGCGAGCCGATTGTTGACGAGATTGGCGATGTGAAAGTTCGTATTCAAAAGCGTGAGCAAGACGAGCCGACAGCAGAGCAAGAAATCGTTGACGAACAACGTAATAACAATGACGAAAAGAAAGAATAATTTCTTCTCGTGACTAGCAATAAATGATCTGAAATAAGCTGTATTGGAAGCTGGAATAGGCTAACAATACAGCTTATTTGTGCGCTTGGCAGCGCAATCGACTAAGGAGTGAAAGTCTCCAGTACACCGCGAGGTGGCGGAAGTACATAGCTGACACATAGTGCGTAGTCCGTGAGGATAGGTGCGGAGGATGTGAAGG